>Ga0307515_10000853_pt1 | contig 70172 bp, 58 predicted proteins | sample 17_EM_MG_FD_194513 | JGI IMG/M metagenome (GOLD analysis project Ga0307515, IMG submission 194513) | Populus trichocarpa ectomycorrhiza microbial communities from riparian zone in the Pacific Northwest, United States - 17_EM | ecosystem: Host-associated > Plants > Roots > Unclassified | place... | reverse complement strand
TCGCGCAATGACTGCTCCTTCTATGACTCGTATGTCATCACTAAGTGAAACTTTGTTAGTAAATTTCATCTTTAGTTTAGATTGCGCATTCTCACTTATCCGTAAAAGGCAGGACCATATTGTGTTGCTCAGTTGTCAATCAACTTGGTTTGGAGTTTGGACCGTTTACATGGCCTGTATGACCCTTGCACATGCACAGACGAATTATCATTACTTACAATATAGTCAGTGAAATCAAAAAAATTCTTTGACGTATCGAAACAGATACGCCAACTACTTTTTGCAGAGCGATGTTGTCAATAATCGCATATTGTGCAGGTTGTGTCCACATGACCTACGAGCCAATACAATATGTTCACCTGAATCCATTTCCTGTATAGTACGTAGGTATGGAGGACATATGCAGGGGTAAACGCTTATGGGCTTAACAGGCTTCGATTTGTTAATCTGAGATGAATTGGGTATTGCGTCAGTTCTGCGAGCTGATATGCATATGTGGGACGGTCATTTACGGCATGCTATTTACATATGGCTACTCTATCCCGGGAGGTTCCTTGCAGCATTGCGATATTCCGCTGACACTATCATGTATCTCCAACAGCTCTCCAAATGTTGTCGGCGCAGTCGCATGTGCAAACTGATCATATTCGGGCTGAATGACTTCCTTAGCAATCAATATGCCTATTCTGGACCTCTAATATTACAAATGATGCAAGATGAACACTTGATCACAGTCAACTTCAGGATGTAGCAGGGAGCATGTCTCTCATTGTTTCGAGTATAAAGGCTGCCAATGAAACCAATAAAGAGAATGATGTACCAAAATTAATATTTTGCACATAACAGTAACATATATGACTGCGACCATAAATAGAAAAACCCGAAAAGGAGAACCGGAGACTGGAACGAACGGGTCTAGCCAAACCCGGCAGAACCCGCGGATTGACGGGTACGGGTACGGGTTTGGCTGGCCAAGATGCTCCAGGTCGGGTTTTTGGACGCGTCTGGAACCGAACCGAACCGTTTTTCCAGTCCAAACCCGGACCGCTGGTGGGTTACCCGGACCCGTTGCTAACACTAGCGTCAACGAAGAATCAACAATTTTTGGTCCTGTATGTCGGGTAATAAAAATGTGATTTGGCAGGGAATACACATAATGGAAGCGTTGCCACCCTTTATAGGCAAAAGAGAAAGCTTCACGCTCCCTGCCTCATCTTGAAAATGAGCATCAACAGAGCGTCAACGATTTTAGGTCTTGTTTGTCTGGTACTTAAGAAGTAATTTTGTAGTGGTTATACATAATGACAGCATTGACAACCTTTATACACAAAATAGAAATCAAGACGCTCCCTGCCCCATCTTGAACATAAGCGTCAACGGAGCGTCAACAATTTTTGGTCCTGTATGTCGGGTAATTGAAATGCGATCCGGTCGGGAATACACATAATGGAAGTGTTACCATCCTATATAGGCAAAAAATAAAGCAACACGCTCCCTGCCCTGTCATGAAAATGTGCATCAGCAGAGTGTCAAAGATCTTGGGCTGTTGATCATGGTTTATCAAAGCGTGCGGTGGCTGTTAAAGTCCACATACTTTGTTTTGGCCGTTTTTGTAGTCGAAAACGCTTGTGAACATTTAGTTGCACCTTTGTTAAAGCAATAAGTAGTGACTGTTTGGGAGGCTATCGCGGGAATATCACTGGCTCATTTGCTCATCAAGGCTGCCAACCACTGGTTTATAGACACGTGCAATTAAGCACCACCTAGATTACCCAAGATGCAAGACCATCATTTGTTCACCCTCATTGACCCTTATTTTCAGAATGGGGTAGGGAGCGTCTCTCTACTTGTTTTCTATATAAAGGCTGTCAATACAACAGAAAATGACAATGCAGTACCATACTCAATATTTTGCAATTAGCAGTACGATATCTGAATGCGACCATAAATAGAAAAACCCAAAATGCAGAACCAGAGATTGGAACAGACGGGTCTAGCCACCCCCGGCAAAACAGTCGGATTGACGCATACGGGTCAGTGTTTGGCCCGCCAAGAAGCAGCGGGTAGGGTCTACGGATGGGTCCTGCACGGAACCAACCGCTTTTTGGGGTCCGAACCCAGACCGCTGGCGGGTTACCCGGACCTGTTGCTAACACTAATCATATTCACGCTGCCGGGAGATCAAATGTATATGAACATCCCGAGAATCTCAGATAGCGGCTGCAGTTATCCCAATGAATAACAACAAGATCCCAGTTATCTTGCCAAATGTGTTTCAAATTGCTGTGTTGGTTGGGCTACACTCCCTGGTGCTCCGAAAGTTCTCTCTGGCATGCCAACATGCTTCGAAACCTATTATGATCACACTCATGGTACTGCTGTACCTGTCATCAGAGATCTAATATACACCAAATGCCAGTCAGAATGCCCTCCGGGGTTTGATTCTTTTCTGAAACTGACACTTCCGACTTTGCACTCCTTCTCCTCTCACACCCTCCTGGAGGCTGCTTGTGACAAATATACATTTTGCTGATAAACATACATACTGTAACAAACTAGTATAGCAATTAAGAAGTAATTTACAAATGACCGTAATTACCTGGACAGTAGTAGTGATGTGATATGTAAATCGATGAAATATTATAGACTGTCCACCTCTAGACCAGAAACATCTCTATGCAACTACCTATTATGTAAAATTTATATCTTACACATGCAGCATCTGAGGAACTAATCACATTAGCTGATGATATGGACTCAAATCTGAATTTAGTTATTAAGTGTAGCTTGCATGCATTGTATAGTAAATAATTTATATTGGCAAAGCCAACTAGGTTGCAGATTAGTCTTTGTTCAAATTTCTGATAAAGTTAATTCACAATGTGATATTATTATAATTGCTATACAGCACGGCAAGACTACAAAATGGTATATACTCTAGCTTCTGAATCAATGAAATGCACGATGTCTAAGGTCAAGTTATGTATTGCCATTTTCATATAATTTTTTTCTTCCAGATTATAGTTCAATAGTAGAAGAGAGAATCTTTTACTCCAGTCACACATAAACATGATAACCTTATGCGAATCACAGCTATGTGAATTAGAAACATGCTGAAATGGTAAATTAACTGAATGATAAGCTATTATAACAGTGTGATACAATTTAGTCATATTCTGAATAAGTTTCATTTATTGCAGTCAAGTATACAGCTACACATTGTCCAGGCAATGCGAATATAACACTTCAGCAGAAATACAAAGTCAGAATATTAGTAGCAAACAATATTTTAAAACATTTTTACCAATTATATTCACTATTTCTACATGAATTGTTGTGTGTGAAACTAATCTGAATCAATCTCAGTACAGAGAGTACTCATACATGTGATCCATTATACTGTTGTCATATTTTGGATGTTAAATGTTTTCATTGAAGAATCAGACCCATGATCCAATGTCCAATAAATTCAATACTGCACAGATCATACTAGATTCAAATACAATCCTCTAAAGTAGTGTTCAACTAATCGATACCCTGGTACAGATATTGAGAATAATATTCTTGTGATTGATAACTCTGATGACTATATTTTGTTAGTAGACTCTGATTTATTTACAACAGTATTACAAGTTAGAGGGAAGCTCAAAAACCAGTTGGTAAATAGACAGCTGTACTGATATCAGTAAATATTATATAAGTTACTAGGGTTCTAGAATTTCCATACCAATCAGAGTGGCTGAGAGTAATGGATATGCCTTTTAGAATATTTAACAAATTGCTGATTTGGCTTATGCAGTTCAGTGGCAGTTAATATTTGCTTCAGATAATTGGCATTAATATCATTGATTCGCCAATAACTTCTATCTACCAATACCCTAGCTGTATTAGTGTTATCTATACTACAATAATGATTCTTCTGAAACAAAACTTTGACAAAGTACACTTTCAATCTATTGTATATTCTATTTCACTGAATATTTGGTTTAATTGATTCTATAGTAATCAGTATACAAAGAAATAATCAATTGAAATAGACATCAGAATACTGTTGAAAGATATTATATATCATTCTAAATGTAACTGGTAAATAATTTAAAAAGATAAATTACATCAAATATAACATAATGGTACATGTTAATTAGTTTGAAGATAATGATTGGATTGATTTATATTGGATCGGAAAACTGGAAAAATCAATATATACCATTCGATTGCTGAATATTCAAGCTGCTAAAGTATGTGTGAACACTTTAGCTAAAGAAGAATATGCTCAATATCAACAGTTAGAGCATAGAGCAAAAAAGATTTACTATTTACTGGATTCTCCTGAGGTATATATAGAAACCTTCTCACAAACAAAATTATTTAGAATCTATAGTAATTTAAAGGCAATTGTATATTATTCAATTTGGAATACTTTGTGAGTCTGAGTAAAGGTTTAATATATATCTACTATTAGTTCTTGTATTAGTTCTATATCAATTTCTGTAGCAAAACATCATAGCAGGATACAGAAAGGTGATTCTTTAAGTTGGGTATTTGTTGAAGTCAATTTCTCGCACATCAGTGTACTTAAGATCTATCTTTACCTCACTGCAGGTGGACATTGCAAAATTGACACCCCTACTAGCGTTCTTTGCACAACTCGATTCGAAACACTGGTTTTAGCCCAGACGCCCTCCAGGGTTCCGAGACTAGCTGTCGAATACAATGATTTTGCCATATTCACGCTAGTGTAGAATTCACATAGAGTGGAGCACTCTACATTAATCGCTGGGGTGGGCAACCAATAAACGTCTCACTCCATTCTCATTGTTCGGGGCTACTCTCTACGGATCGAATGCATTGATTCTTCTATTCACACTCGAATTGATCTGTACCTCAATGACTTCCCCATTCGCATCTATTCAACTGTTAAGCGGTTACCGATCAGTTGAACACGTAGCAGAAACTGACTTTGCCACACAAAACCGCGGGTCATCCACTCCGCATGACAGCAACACTGATGCCCCAGCAATAACAACCTTAGGACAGCAGCTCACTAGCTATGCTTCGATCGTGAGTGCGTTCATGGAGCACCTTGAGTGTGCAATTCATACCATCATTTACGAGAGAGATATTTATCCTCAGGAGTTATTCATGAATGCTCGGAAATATAACAGTCCTGCGAAGATGTGTCGCATTCCCAAGGTTAACCAGTATGTAAGACATATAGCTGACATCGTAGGAAATCAACTGCTAGAGGTGTGTGAGTGTATGTGTCAAGTGTGTTCGTATTCTGAACTGATATAAGAATAGGGAACTGTACAGGTTATTTCCGTCGTAATTTTATCTGAGCGAAAGCAACCGCTAGAGCGCTTTAACTTTAATGTCTCGTCATTCTCGGAGGTTAAGAAGCGGTGGATGCACTTGGTTTTGATACACGAAGACGGTGAGGGGATATCGCTTGCAGAACTCTATGAACAATTTCGAGCCGTGATAACACAGTTATCTGTATGCTCTGCGAAGCTGGGGCGATTACCTGCCAACTGTACTTTCACGCTAATGGTAGAGATTACTGGAGATATGAGACCTCCAAATGATGTCAGTTTTCCTCGGACAATGCATCGTCCATGGTGTTGTACTGAGATTAATTGGAAATCAATAGTACACTATGAACTGGGTGGTTTCGAAACAAAATTCCCGGTGCAGATGGTCAAACCCGTTGGCTGCATTTGTGAAAGGCGACAGTAATGGCAATGGACATGGTGATGATAGTGGTCAGGATGCCGATCATGATGGAGGGGCAAAGTTAATCCCACTGAGGACAGTTGAGAGTGGTGCGCTGAATGTGTTAGTTTGGATTGAGGAGTCCAACACGAAAATGAAGCTGTGGGCCTGAAGGATATCTCTGTGTCTAATGGAGCTTCGAATTAGCAAAGAGACGGCCGATTGTGTTGAAAGTAATGTTGATAGAGAAGCTTAATGTTCTAACTACGAGGGAGCGCGAATGTTCTTACATACGGCATCCAGAGTATGACTTGTACGTATGCATCCGCACTCAGCTAGCATCCCCAGATGAGTTCCAAATTAGCGTTATCATCACGAGATCGTGATCTCTTATCAGCATAGCTGAAGCACATAAGCCACACAAAGGGAGGCGGTCCATATAAGCAACTGTCCTCCCTCTTACTACACGCTTCAAAGCAAGGAACAAAACGAAAAATATAGATGTGCAGGTTGAGATTCTTATAGTAGCCTCCTGAACCTAGCATGATAAGTACTATGCCAAAAAACCACCGTTTATTGATGTGACTGCAGTGCCACATTTACCCAAGTGCAGCATGACTTCCAGAGTCCAGTGAGTGTAGCATAATACTAAATTTAACATTCCAATTACTGGGGAATAGCACAAAGTACCACAGTAAAGCAAGATACCAGTAAATATAACATTGTAAATGATTGAGTATTTAGTTGCATAGGATAATATTGGTCAATTGAGTAGTATTGAACATTTGTATAGATGTGAAAGGCATTTCACACTCTTCTCACAATGATGAAATAGTAACAAACCAGTTTATCTACAAAAAGCTCTAACATGATATTATGTTTAGCAAACTACAAAGATACTACAGTAATATCTAGGTGTGTAAAATACGCATTGACATAGATATGAATTATATAAGATATTTATTATTTATATATTTGACAGCCAGAGAGGCACCACTGAGAGGTAAGCCATTGGATGTGTATGAACTTGTGTAGCCATGTATAAGCATGTGTGAAATGTATACAGGTGGAAGAATTATAGTACTATTGTACTATTTGACTCAATATAAAATAATATGTATATGACAGCAATTCAGTATCAGGTGATATTAATGTACCATCCAGTATGGTCTCCAGTGCTACATTAATGTAGAATTGGTTCCATATTCCAAATAATTTATAGTATTACAAATTCTGAAGTACTCCACAAATTCAGCTAATGTATATATTTATGAAGAATGCAATATTAATCCTGAATTTATTCAGTATTAATAAATCGGGTTTTTTTGATACAGTAAGGAAGGGGTAGAAATAGCATAGTGTGAAACTGGCAATATATAGTATAAAGAAATTCTGGTTTTCTAAAGAAAATTGAAACAATCTTCAATTATATCTTAAATTAAACTTCAATCAAATAATTAGATTATATTTATTCAATTTATATTTCAATTTAAACAAGTACTTGGCAATGTAAACCTACTACAGCGTGACTTGAATGTATACAGGAAATCAAAAATACTGCAGAGTGGAATACTTATACTACTAACGTACGTAGATAAATGTTGACAATACCGTAATTGCAAATTTAAAAATACTGTTCTGTTATGAGGTTCAGCTACATTCAACTTATTCCACTTTGTTTATGTAATATCACTAGTACATTATTGCAAAGTTGAATACTTTTTGAAGTGAGTTTAAAAGATATTCAATGGTGTTGCTGATAATAGATATATATTAATCTAATATGCAAACATACCTTTAGTATGTATACATGACAGGATGGAAATGGACCTACAATTGTATTCAATAACTATTTTGTAATCACATTATAATGGAATTTCTCATAATCCATACCAAATACTATATGTAAAGATAATTGTATTTAATATTCAGAGATTATTGAAATACACCATATAGAAATATATTTTGTGAAACTACTATGCCAAGAGGTTGCTAATATAGGCGTTCAGTTTTAAATATGGCTATTAAATGTATCAAATAATGGATGAAAAATTAATCGAGCTGTTATATATAGATTGTGAGGAAGTATGTATGTGTTACACCTTCGGTGTTACAGGTATATTTCCGGGAGCATACAGAATCACTCGATAATTCATATATAGATACTTGGTCTGAAATCACGAACTATCATTTGGATTTCCACATTGGATCTACCTTCCAGATTGGTTCACCTATTGGTCATATCTAGATTACCCGACCTTCGCATCAACTGATCCACAACAATCTTCAAGTCAAGTACCAATACGATGTGTATCATCTTTGGATCAGTTGTGGTTGCGATTTCTCCATTCCTACTGGTCACTCCTTATCAGCAGGAAAGCTTATTCCTGGTCACCGACCAAATGACTATTCACTCATGCTCCAATGGTTCATTCCTAGGGAGCTGAGGTGTTGTCAATATCAGACTACCATGGCATCCCGAGATATGCAGGGTCATATGAGAGATAAGTCATTAACCAATGATCGATATATTGGAGTCCTGTCGACTGAATGGACTTATATGAATCAACCCTTGGTTCGACCACACTCTCTGTGTCTGGGTGGATAGAGCTTGGGATTCATGCATCCCGAGTGGCATGGGATACTCTCTGTTCGATATATGGTAACACTACTCAGTTTCAGATCACTGTATATTTGGCTCCAATATATTGCCTAGTCAAATTAAGTGTTCTGTCATTTGCCATGATTGTTAAACCGTTATACACCTGGTGGGTATATGGGAGGGCACTCTCACTGGCTCTTGGTGACATGAACCTATTCATTGATAATTGGCTTCAGATATGCTTGTGTCCGTTCGAGTTATTACCAATAGCAATAGCGCTCCAAAAGGAGCATATTACCTTGATGACATAGTGAATACACTTGTCAGATAGAACTCGACTATCAATGGTAGAGGCAAAGGATGATGAGCCAGTTACATATGTGAACTCCGAAGCAGGCTGTAGTAGTCTTCCAATTGTTAAGGGTGTGGATGGTCTGATATATGGTCACCGATACCGACCTAGAGGAAGGACATCGATTACAATAGCTACAACGAGATATATCTACGGATACCTATTGACCTTCTCGACATGGAGGTTCAGCGTTAACTTCATTCCTGTGTGTTGTCTAACAGTTCTGCTTAGAAGTCAACAAGGATACTCCACCTTTGAAGTCCAGAGTTGTACGTTCATTATTCAGTTCTATATCACAGATATATCTATCACCTCTTTATACTTGGTTATTCTTGGTACCTTCATCAAAGCAAGTCATTAATTGGGAAGTGAGCAAGATGATACATTGCAGTCCAAAAGAAGTCCAAGGACCAGGCTGATAGCATGGTTGTTCAGAGGATACTTCTGGTAGGATATGCCTGAGTCGGCACTACTCCTTCTGCTGAGGCAAAACTACTTTGCTGTTTCTTATAGACAAGTCAATACCTGGAGTTGTTGCATTCTTGGACAGTCGGTCCTCGAATATAAGTGCCAGTTGTTGAGATACTACTTTGGCATCTATTAGATGTCCTAGAGTCATCACGATAGTGTGGTGGTGGTTCAGAGGACGCTTCTTTCCGGCTCTTCTAAACTCGTGTACATCTGCATACTGAGAGCTTAGGACGATACTCCCTAGTCGATACTATCTATCGGGAACAGAGAACTGAACGGATATCTTGTATCCTTTGGGTGTCAGTCCTTATACGCATCCTGAGTGAAGCCTTATTCATCTTCTTCTTTATCAGTCCGGAATTCATTAGGTACTTTTATTGATTAGGACCTAGGGTGAATCTCCTGGGGTTGAAGTACGCTTGAATATTATAAGTTTCAACTATCTGTCTATCGTGATCAAATATATATTAGATATTTCTGACTAAATTTCAGGAGTCACATAGTCTACCCAATAATCTCTGTTGGCTTTTCAAGTAACAGGTTTCAATTATGTATAATATTGAAAATATATATACAATTTGTGGTCATATAGTATAACATTCTATATCATTCAATCTAACATTCACACCAGGAAAAATCACCTTGCATGATGTATAACTCATTGATAAGCTGTTTTTGGGACAGTATTTCACTCCATATATAACATGTGGCACTATGAGGTCCAATGGGCCTATGCTTTGACAAGATGACTATCATACACTCGTGATTATGTGCGCTTGATACTCTACATTCTGTTGCATTCAACATAACTGCCAAATATACTTCATTGCAGGCTGCCAAGTATACTCTAAAGTACACTTCCAGCCTGGTCAAGTTATGCTCCCAAGTAAGCTCTCAAGACACTCCCAAGTACACTCTATGTACACTCCCAACTATACCTCACGGAATGTTATCAAGTACACCTGGCCATACTTTGGAGGATGTTCCCAATTGCACTTGATGGCACACTCACAGCTTGTTTGATGGTACTCTTCCAACTCGACTCTCAACACATTCTCAAGCACACAGCTGAGGATGCTTTCCAGTACACTCCCAACCACAGTTGACCACACACTTCCAGCCTGCCTGACTATACACTCCAACCTAAGCTCTTAAGACGCTCTCAAGTACCCTCTTGGTATGTTTTCAAGTATACTTCCAAGTATGCTCTGAAGAATACTCCCATTTGCACTCGATGGCACACTGCCAGCCTGCTTGATTGTTCACTCCCAAGTAAGGTCTCAAGATGCTCTCAAGCACTCCCCAGAGTATGCTCTCCAGTACACTCCCAATTGCACTCAATGACGTACTCGCAACCTGCTTAACTACACTCCCAAGTTAGCTCTCAAGACACTCCCAAGTACACTCCCAGTATACTCACATATACACTTCTGAGTACATTCTCAACTACAAACCCAAGCATGCTCTCCAGGATGCTCATTATTGTACTTAATGGTGCACTTCTAGCCTGCTTGGCTGTACACTCTGAAGTACACTCCCAAGAGGCAAGGCACTCTCAATCTCACTTGACTATTTGTTTCAATGAGTACTTCTGGGTGCTAGATCTGGAGACATGTTGAGTTGCAGTTGCCTGTCACCAGGAGGGTGGTGGCTGTTGGTGTATGGCAGGAGGCCAGTGGCTGGTAGCTTGTAGCAGATTATGTATTGTGGTGGAAATCATAATACTGGTCGAGAGTATAGACTGAATTGAATGTCTTGTACAGTGACCGCAACTAAATCTCACGATGGCTTATCGTCATGCTGTTGACAATGGCGGCCACAGATTTTGCAGGGCAGGTAGACAATGGAATCTTGGGGAGAGTAGATCATCAACTCAGATATTCAAGTGGGATTTGCAGTGCACTTCCCACTGGTTTTGGCCGTACGTTTGCACATTTTGTTTGGGGATGATGACAATGATGGCAATGGTGACAATGTGACAGGTGATGATGGCAATGGTAATATTGGCAATGGTGATGGTGTCAGTGATGGTGACTATAGTACCAGAAGTACTTAGACAAGTAGGTTGGATAAGTCAACATTAGCATCAAATCTTCAACAGACTAAGAGCCTTCTGTTCGACAAAACTTCCACAAACTCAGAGAATTCTGTCAGCTACAGGTTGTAGTGGAAAACCCTACTCGTTGCAATGTACAGCTCTCTCATGCTGAGCTCTCAAGCATCGCTCTCTCCAGCACCCTCTCAATCAGGCCCTCAAGCTGGCTCTCAAGCAGGTTCCCAAGCAGGCTCTGAAGCAACTGTCCAAGCAGGCTATCAAGCAGGATGTGAAGTAGGCACTCAAGCAGGCTGTCAAATGATGAGGGGCTCTCCAGTGGACTCCATACCAGTGAAACAGCCGGGCAGTAAGGACAGGTATAGGTCCGTCTCCAGCTGCCAGCCATATATAGCTCCTTAAGCCCCCGCATACAATGGCATGAATCAACCATACATGACAATAGACTGTGCACTGCGCAGAGGTCCACACAGAACTTGCTATGAGCTGTCTCAGTGTGCATGTGCGCACGCAGCACAGTCTATAGTTGATGTCCACTTTTGGCAATGCATATACTTTGTATTTATTAATTTTATCTGGGGTGTAAATTACTGATTCTACTTTCCACCACTAAATGATCTTAGAGTTCAGATAGTACAAGTCTCAACTAAAGTATACTTATCGCTTAATACTGGAAATTCAATCCGAAATGTTTTATTCATTGCAAAATATTGTTTTTGCAATAACAATGCAGATTATGGAATTAGGCTGAGGGGTATTGAGTATACTGAAGTTTGTTAGATTGAAGATTAATAGCTACATCTGGAAAAAGTCGTGTTGCCACTTGTAATTTATGGTATACTACTTGACAACTGGAAATCTCTGCTAATTGTTATAATGGGGAATAAAAGAATCCAGTAAAAAGCCAACACAGCAATTGCAGATTACAAATCCATAATACTTGGTCAGTTTAAGATAGCATTTTGACCACACCTCTGTCTATTGGTGAACAAACTAAATGGTTTGAAGGTGTTAGTCAAGTGTTTGTGCATGACATGGTGTTTTTATGCAAGCTAGATCTACAACAGGGGTCATTGAGTAGTGACTTCGTATCAATACCCACCGTCCACTATCTGAGTTGTCCCTCTGATCATATCGATGGTGCTCCATCCCATGACTCTGGTCTTGATATAGCTCATTGTCAGCTGTCTCAATTCACACGTACAGCCACTGTAATTTTATAAGTGAGTTGTATCGCTGTTTCCCTACTCTTGGTAGAGCCCAGTGTTAGCTTTCAGAGTTTATATATTTAGTGGCCTTGATCATAGCAGAGCTTTCTCATGCTGTCAGCTTGATTGTGTAACAACCCACAGTCAATTGTTGGAGTCTATTAACACATCTTGTTGGGTGCCATTCAAATTGTACTTTTAGAACCATTTATATGTAAAATAAATTTAGTGAATTTTCCATCTATTGTATTTCATTATTACACTAACCATTTAGATGTATGCTACATATGAGAACAGCTTGAAGTCCTCATTGTCAATTCCTATCTGCTGATTGCACTGTATTGTACAATGATTCTTCCAATTTCTACCATTAATCATGTCTATTCTATTTGTATCCATACCCAAGATTTCATTTTGCATCTCTGGTTCTATACTTTCTCATTGTTCAAACATCGGATCACAATGTGTACATACCAAAATGTCAGATATATGGGTCCAATATAATATGCTGCATATTGTGGTTTTGATTTGATTACAATGCCAGATGGAGAAAACTACTACCAGTCCAATTATCACAGAAATGCTTTTCTGGTATTGCAGCAAGTCATATACTTGCTGGTATCACCTTATGAGTAAAGTAGAACATACATGGCCATTACATAAAATCAAGTATTGAAATTTTGAACAAGATTCATGACATCCTGTGATACTGAGTAATGTAGAAACATCTTTTTCAGTATTTGAGTTGAGTTTCAAGACATCAATGGAGTAATTATGGTTCAGTTGAATAATGCTATTCGAGTTTGAATAATGATACTAGAATTAATTGCACAGACTGATGGTGTTTCCTAGCAATTGGTGGTTATAGTTTGAAAGGTTCTTCAAACTTATTCTGCATCATTCAGATGAAACCACACCCATCTGTGTAGTGACGATTGCTCAGGCAGCAAATTAGGGATACTGGAGGCTGGTTTCGAGAGCATCTGAATACGACCTAAAAACGCACATTGTTGCCATGTGAATAGCTGCTTTTGAGACATCGAACTCCTTAATTGCATTACTCAGAATTTCATACACTACCCAGTAGCTGTCAGAAGACAGTCTCTTGATCTTGACTGCAATGTGGTTCTCACTAAGAATCCTGCAAATGAACTGGTATTGGGTAATATCCCACCAATCATTTGGGACTCCAATGTCACCGGCCCTCAAGTTTTGCCCACAGCCAGCATCGATGGGGAACCAATGCTGATAGTGTATCCAAGTCATGCCTAAGTCCGAGAGCTTGTGCAAAGGCAATGGCCGAATTGAATGTTGTCATCAATTTCTGAGCTTGTGCACCTTGTTTTCCAGAAATGCGTTATTGTATAACTGCAATGTCCATGGATTGTTGGCTAGAGAGTAGAATACAAGATGCGCAAGTGGCTATTAATGGCCCCCGCCTCTCTGGGTTGCCAGGAGCAAGAGTGGTCAACCACATGTAGGTATTTTCAATCAGTCTGCCAGTGCCATAGTGGATATTTCTACTTCTGCTTAAGTATTGCTGGGTATCAGACAGTGTTGGCCTATTCATCTGGAAATAATCTGATTCAAACATGGGGATTTGTATATCTGCTGCAACTGACCAATTGCTGGTTGCTGGGACAAGGACTGGGTGTTCGTATCATGAAAATGTAAAAGTCAGTCTCAAATGTTAAGCTGGATGTGTATTCACCTCTCCTTGGTAGTCCAAGCAGAGGGAAAGCCTATAGCCATGCAGTATGCGGGATCTTCTGCATTGGGATTGTGGTTCATTGTCATGTTCATGGCAATTACCATCAGCAAAATGTAAAATGGTCCGGAAGCCATATACAAACCTCCCAGCATCTGTGGTCATACTCACCAGTACTGTTGTGCAATTCCAGATGCTCCCAGGCTCCCATTGAGCTGAGCAAAGTGCTTTGGTGCATGATCATTCTCAGGTGCTCCTGAAAGCACCTGCCGTTATGGAGGTGTATTCAGGATGTGATGATATTTGACTTATAGGATAATCATATATGAGAGCAGCCGAGAATTCTGCACAGGTCTGCAAGTGACTTTGAGACCAGCTGAGACTGCCGCACAGCATTGTGGAAGCCTTTAAACTAGGTGTGGTATTCTCACTGGAGTGGTTTGTAGGGTCTGATAACACAAGCCAATTCATCTATCATATCCGTCCTTGTTACTATCTCGAGAAGTTTCCCTATATCATAATATACCATGTTTTATCTGTCTAAGTCTGTCTGTATACAAACATACAGTCAATCTAGCTGCAGACAGTTTGTGTGTTTGATTGTTTATAATCATATTGCATTCGGCCGCTAGCGGCCATGGCATAATTATGTACGGTCTTCCACTCTGTTCCCGCTTCCGTGCAAATGAAAACTCAATTACCCCAGGAATCTGACCGCTGCAGACAGTACTCATGTGCAGTCAGAAGAGCATCTGGAGGCATTGGTTCGGTGAAATTACAGATATCCTTGCAGACTACAATCTAGCAAATTTGGAGATGCCCTTGGATGGGGACTGTGATTGACTGAACTCAAGGATGGACTTGGAGGCCAAGATTGAGTGAACTGAGAGATACACTTGCAGCTTTCATGGAGTGAGTCAGGAGATGCACTTGGAGTCCACGATCATGTGAAGTTGGAGGCTGTGATTGAGCCTGTATGGAGATATACTTGGGAGCTGAAATGCTGTGAACTCAGACATGCACTTGGAGGCCGTGATTGTGTGAGCTTGGGGATGCTCATGGAAGTCATGAGTGTGTGGACTGGAGGGCTGTGATCAGGCAGGTTTGGAGATGTACTTGGAGGCAATCATCATGTGAGCTTGGAAGGTTGTGATTGAGCATATTCGGAACTACACTTGGAGCCCGAAATCAGGCTAACTCACTGATGTACTTGGGACTATAATCGAGGAAGTTCAGTAACATACTTGGAGGCCATGACGATGCAACCTTTGAGGCCATGACTGAACGAGAGTGGAGATGTATGTGGATGCCAGATGCATTGAATCTTGGAGGCCATAACCATTGGAACATGTAGATTGAATTGCAGGCTGAGAGAGTGTGAACGCAGAGATAAACTTGGCAGTGGCAATCAAGTAAAATGAGAGGTGTACTTTGAGGCATGTGATATCGAGGCAGTGGATCAGATGGGAGGTTCAACAGGAGCAGAGACTCCATTTCTTGGTTAACTTGTAATAGTGGGAATGTAGTGAGTAGAGTACAACATGGTCTACCACGAGATGAGAGATGAGAGTTGAGAGTTGAGAGTTGAGTAATGAGAGATGAGACATAAGAGATGAAAGTTGAGAGACAAGAGATGAGAGACTGGATGGGAGCAGGAGACAGGTGATCTTGAGTTGATGCTGTACTAGGTGTTGACACTTGATCATGGCATAGAGTTATAGAGAAGGCTGCCTTAATTTTGTACTCTCAGATGATGGTACAGTAGAGGATTAGAAAGAGAGAGATGGGAGGAGAAGGGCAAAATCTTGATGAGAAACTGGGACTGCAGAGAACTTCATGAGCAATGCAATTTCCCATTCCTGATATGGCACCTAAGAAAACTGATGACAGCTATTCTAAACCCAACCAGCAAAGTCTTGACCCTGATTTCCCACATGCCCATGTATGCTCCATCTCGGTTCTATCTTCATCCTCCCCATCACTTTCTCATTCTGAATACTGTCATCTGCTTAGAATATGAAGTTAAGCTATCCCTGCCTACAACTCAGTGTCATGATCGTATGTAAACATGGAGTTCAGCATACACCTAGTTTGTTTGTTTGCTTTAGTTATCTTGCATTTGGCCATGGAGCAGCCATGGCATGTTAACAACAGGACCCCGTACAAAACCCTATAGCCACTTCCGTGCAAATTGAAACTCTAAAGACTGAAGAATCTGACAACACCTGATGCCCCGAAATTGGAACCCACACAGCAAAGGTGCATCCAAAGTCCAGCTGGAAAATCTGACTATCTCCTCCATAAGGTCTTAGTTTCTCGGGCTTCCCAATTGAGAGTAGCCGGCCAAAGATGGGTGCTACTCTGAAATACTACCAGATGTAGCTGGTGTTAGCAATGGGTCCGGGTAATCCGCCAGCGGTCTGGGTTTGGACCAGAAAAATGGTCCGGTTCGGTTCTAGAACCATCCAACAACCCGAACCGCTGCCTCTTGGCGGTCCAAATCCGGCCCCATACCCATCAACCTGCGGGTTTCGCCGGGTTTGGCCAGACCCGTCGGGTCCAATCTCCAGTTTGGCATTTTGGGTTGTTCTACTTATGGTCGCATTTAGATATGGTACTGTTGATCTTAAAATATTAATGATACTACCTCTTTGTTCTTGTTGGATGTACTGGCCGCCTTTGTGATCGAAATATGTTGACAAATGCTCCGTGAACCATCCTGGAAATGAGCGTCAACGGAGCGTCAATAATTTTAGGTCTTGAATCCTGAGTAATCAGAGTGGGCATTGGTTGCAGAGAGTCATAACTGAGGTATTGGCCTCCTTTATAGGGAAAAGCAGAAGCGATACGCTCCCTGCCACATCTTGTAAATGAGCGTCAACGATTTAAGGTCTCACAGATTGAGTAATCTAAGTGGTGCATGATTGCAAACCTCTATTATGGAGGAAATGGCAGCCTCTCTAGGCAGATAAGCAAACGACGTTCCCGAGACAGCCTCCCAGACAGTAAGAACTAATTTCATTTACAATGATGCAATGAAGAGTTCATGAAATTTTTAGCCTAGAAAAACTGTTAGAACATCGTATATACACAATAACCGATGCATTGCACTTTGATTACCCATGATGAAAGGCCAGAAATGGTTGGCGCTCGGTTGACGCCCATCTTCATGATGGCGCAGGGAATGTGCCTCTATCTCTTTTCCCAACAAAGTTGGCCAATACTATGATTATGCATTGTAACGACCAAATCGCTTCTGAATTACCTGATATACAGAAACAAAAATCGTTGATGCTCCGTGGATGCTCATATTCAGAATGGGGCAGGGAGCGTGTGACTCTCCCTGTTGCCTAACAAGCTAGCTACTACTAAATTTATGAATCGCCGCAACCGATCGCCTCTCAGATTACCAATGATGCAAGACCAAGAATCGTTGACACTCTGTTGAAGCTCATATTCAGAATGGGGCAGGGAGCATATGGCTTTCTCTTTTGCCTAAAAAGTCAGCCAATACGACATTTATGAATGGCCGCAACCAATCGCAACTCAGATAACCAATGATGCAAGACCAAAAATCGTTGACTCTCTGTTGACGCTCATATTCAGAATGGGGCAGGGAGTGTGTGGCTCTCTCTTATGCCTAAGAAGCCAGCCAATACCACATTTATGAATGGCCGCAAACAATCGCCACGCAGATTACCAATGATGCAAGACCAAAAATCGTTGATGCTCCGTTGACACTCATTTTGCCATGGGCATATCCACAATATGTTATCATTTAATTTGGCCTAATATATCATTGATGGTGTTTTGTCAGCCTTTTTACCATCTTCATGTACTTTCTCCTTCATCACTACATTGTTGTTTAATAATACATATAAATATATCCTTTAAAATATACTTTAAAGTGTCTGCTAATTGTAGGTAATAATACACTCAAAAATCCCGTTCCATTCTATCAATGCTCATCTTCACTGTCAGGTTCGCTCAATTGGCTGCTGTTATCTGCAAAATGGATGTCAGCTGCATCACCACGAAGCGGATAGTGTACTAACCAGTGCATGTTCCTTCATCAGTCAGTGAATCTGGATTAAAATCTTTATCATGCTTGCGATCTTTGGCATATGCATCAAGATTGAAAAATTGTGCACTGGGAAGAGGAGTATGTATATACACATATCCTGGTGGCACACCTTCGATTTCGGATCAGTGCGCTGCCTCATTGTTACCGGGTGGAATAGGTGGTGTTTCGTGTTCATGTGGCGTCAGTTCTGGTGTCGGCTATCTGAGTCGCTCTGGTGGAGGTGCACCCGTGCCTTTGCATCTCCAGTGTGTCTAGGGATTCTGTGCTGTGCCATTTTGGCAAAGAAGGCAGCCATCCTTCTGATGTTCCCAAAGCATAACCAGGTGTCTTTCCATCGCAGCCATAACATTTCTATGCCCAGGAAACTCAACTCCCCGCAACATCTCTTCTCCCACTTCCGCCCAAGGTTTGTTGATCAGGAATTGCGTTTGCTCTATTGCGGCCTGCTAAAACCCTCCTTGGGCCATTTTGGCCATATTCAAGGCCAGGCGCATATCAGACTGTTCTAGCTGTACCCGACCTCCTTGCCTTGCCATAGTTGCAGATATGTCGAAAACCTACAAGAAATTAGTTGCTGCATCTACAGATTGGATTCGGCTATTACCTCCACCATGAACGCTTCCGTAGCATCCTTTCAGGTGGTTAAAGCCTTATTGGTCCACTCTTGCTGATTCTTATCACTAAATTTGTGCGCGAAAATCCCAGACCTGACAACATCATGATGATCGATTTCGCGGACTGTGCGGACAAATCGCTTGGTCAACCGTGGAGGTTTCCCATTGGGGGCGGCAATAAACTGGTCACTCAGCTCTCTACGTACTCCAGCTGTATGTTATATCATTAGTTGAACGCCGTGTACCTCGATACGACTACACTTACATCTGATTGAATGCTGTTTGTCATTCTTGCTGCTTGCAGTTTTATGGACAATTTGTAACTGTGCTTCCAGGGTTCTATTTTCGGTGGCTGCATTTGCAGCGTCGCGGTGAACTCAGTGGTGTCTGTGTTATTGTTGGGTCTCAGCGGGTGGCGTATCGAATGAAACAGCCGTCATTCTGCTCGATTCTGTTCCACTCTCACCTTGCTGCGGTGCTTGTGGAGCCATGATTTGCTGCTGTGAAAGTGAAGAGATGTTGATAATTAAACAAAGTGGAGAGTCCTGAGGAATATATAGTTAGCTTCAAGTCAAAATCGCAAGGGTAACAGCCAACTTGCTCGTTCTACACAAGATGAATCCTGTTGCACATAGCTGCCCGTTGCACAGGTTGCCGACCGTCCTGCGCTTTGCACTAAGTCGGTCTGATTCTGTGTGTTTGGTCACAGGCATGAATTGCGGTGAACCACTGCCGAAATCTCATCTTCGTGACATATTAACAGTACATTCTTTGATGGGAAGGACATCTGCTGATGTTTGTCTCAACGAATCCCTGGGATCCTACATGCAACAGATGCTAAACATCGTGTCATGATGTACGGTTAGCATTGCTAATCCCAAAGTAGTGACGGTCAAAATGCACATTTTGCTTCGTTCAAATTGATTAAGCGTACCAATCTCGACATAAAAGACGCAGCTTGCCTCTATGTGGTCCATATGTTGCAACATCCAACATCTCATCCATCAACAAAGTCAACACATGATACAATGGTCAATGCACTGAAAAAGAACATTTGGCCACTACTGGCCGGCAAATACGGCAAATCGACAAAGCGCTCAACACGACGACGTCGTCAAGTGGATCCAAGCAAGAGCGGCTTGGAAGCAGAACAGATCTGAGCCCTTGGAGCGTTGCACAGTTTGGGATCCAAAACGAAGCTAGCAGCGGGGAAACAACGAGAAACTCACTTCTTGATCAACGAAGCGAAGGAGAAATGGATCGAGGATTATCTGGAATGAGAGACTGCTGTGGGAAGAAAGCGAGTTGACACCACAGAGACATCAATTAAACAGGTGCAGGATGATATGAGAAATGCTGAAAAGGCGGGATTCACAACCACCAAGCCTGAGACAACATTTGAGGAGATGTTGAACGCCATCGGTGATAGTCCGAGCGATCTTGCAACTTCCGACTATGAGGAGGATGGGGAAGACGAGGATGCTGAGGAAGAAGATCCTGTGGGGGGCAAACTTAGCAATGATGACGAACCCGGCTGGGTGATGCGCACAATGTCTAACATGGTACAGTACCGCATGGAGCGTTTTCGGCAGAAGCAAATGAAGATTTATGAACTGATTCAACCAGGCTGGCGAGACGCGGCCGAGTACGTCCGTGAGAGGCATAGGATGTACGGGATGACCGAAAGGAAGGTTCCGGCTGTCATTTAACCTCAAACAGCGGATGATGCAGCGTCATCAGCGCCGATGACATTTTGTGAGCCTAGGGAGACTCTTGATAGTGTGCATGGAAAATTGCAAATGCCAGAAGTGACTTTTCGACCAGGGAGGAGTCATATAAGGCTAGGTTTGCGGAAACCACAGACCGTCGAACCCATTCCATCCCTCCCACCTGCCCCGATGCCGGATCCGTCTCTTATTCAGAATCAAAGCATGTCTAACCGGTATGCTTTAAGCCATGCTTATCGCATCCCGAGCTAATTACCATATAGTAACCGGTTTCTTACGAAGACATGGTGATGGCTTCTGCATCGCCGCAGGAATGAATATGCAAATTGGCATATCTGATGATGTATCGGTTTGAAATGTATTTCCTGTACCTAATTTGCTACGTGTCAGCTTTTACTTGATTTCAGTGACCAAATTGTGAGACCTGATAATTTGTCTATGCATGAGCAAGGCTCGGATATGCCATGCCAATGCTCTAGACTTCAAATCTCATTGACTGACAACCAATGAATGTGATATTGTACTGCCCGTTACTGGTAAGTCAGGCAATTTCAACTAAATTACAGATGCAACTCACGAGAAAAATATAAGTCAGTGATGTTATACGAGTCAAGGATGCCGCGGTCAAAGCACGATGCGAAGCTGGATAGATGACGACCGTGATGGTGCATACGATCACGCATCCAACTGCATAACTCTCTGCAGAGACCTGGTGCACATGGTCGAGATTTTGAACATTGCTTGTGGTCGGTCATGGAAATCGTGGAGTATAAGCTGGGTGAGGAAAGGTGAGGAAGTCGGGCAAAATATATCCAAGGACTAGGGTACGGATATATATGCGGTTAATTGCCAGCCGAAAGCGCTGGAATGTGATAGGCCAACCTCATTTATCACTCAGATAACGTGTCTAGTGGTGGATCAGATATTTATAGGTTTGAAAGGTTTTGGATTGAAATGTTTATACATAGACACAATTTATTGGCTGCCAATAACGACTATAAGCATTTTTACATACAATTGATGTGCATCCACTGACTGTTAGTATGTCATTAAGTTGAGTGTCAACGTAGTGTCAATGATTTTTGGTCTCACATCTTTCGCAAACAAATGGCTGCATAGTCACATCCTTCCAAAGTGATTGGATTGGCGGTTTGTATGGGTAAAAAGGATTGTGACATGCTCATTGCACCATCCAGGAAATGAGCCTCAACAATGCGTCAATGATTTTTGGTCTTGTGAGTCTGATAAGTAAACAAAAGACATGGTTGCTGTGACACATAATCAAAGTAGTGGCCGCCTTGAAAGCTAAAAATGCTAGTGTCGACATCGCTACAATCTCTTAAAAATGAGTGTCAATGGAGCCTCAACAATTTTTGTTCTTGCACCTTGGATAATCACACAGCTGTGCGACTACAGTATGCTATAACGGAAGTGTTGGCCGCCGTTATGTGTGAAAATGGCAGTGACAATATCCCTACCACCTCTTAAACATGAGCATCAACGGAGCGTCATCACTTTCTGGTCTTGCATCATGGACACCCAAAGCGCTGTGCATCAGCGTTGAATCATAATCAATCCATCGCCCGCCTTTGTTGGTCAAAATGCTACTGACAATATCCCTACCACCTAAAAATGAGCCTCAACGGAGCGTCAATGATTTTTGGCAATGCATCTTGAATAATCGAAGCGCTATCCAACCGCGTCAACCCATCATCATTGTTCCGGCTGCCTCTATGAGCAAAAGTGCTACGGACGATATCGCTACCACCTGCTGACAATGAGCGTCAACGGACCGTCAACGATTTTTTGTCTTGCATCATGGACACTCAGAGAACTGCGCATCAGCATTAACCCATAATCAATGTATCGGCCGCCTGTATGGGCCAAAATGCCAGTGATGATATCGCTACCACCTCCTAGAAATGAGCGTCAAAGGAGCATAAACAATATTTAGCAATGGATCTTGAATAATCGAAGCGCGATGCAACCGCATTAACCCATAATCATAATCCCGCCTCTATGGGGAAAAGCGCTACAGACGATATCGCTACCACCTACTAATAATAAGCGTCAATGCAGTATGAACGATTGTTGGTCTTGCATCATGGACACTCAGAGCGCTGTGCATCAGCATTAGCCCATAATCAACGTATCGGCCCCCTTTATGGGCCAAAATGCTAGTGACGATATCGCTATCACCTCCTAGAAATGAGCCTCAACGGAGCGTCGATGATTGTTGTTCTTGCATCTAAGACAATCTAATGGCTGCGGAACGGTGTTAACCCATGGTCAACTCATTGGCTGCCTTTATTGGCAAAAATGGTAGTTATGATATTGCTACCGCCTCCTAAGAATGAGCGTCAACGGAGCGTCAACAATTTATGGTCTTGCATCATTGAAAGTCAAAGCGCTGTGCAATGCCCTTGACCCATAATGAATGCATCGGCCGCCTGTATGGGCTAAAATACTACTGAGGATAACGCTACCACGTCCTGAAAATGAATGTCAAAGGAGCGTCAACAATATTTTGACATGCATCTTGGATAATCTAAGGGCTATGGAACGACGTTATCCCATAATCAACTTATCAGCTGCCTTTATGGGCAAAAATGCTAGTGGCGATATTGCATCCGCGTCCTACAATGGAGCGCCCACCGAACGTCAAGAATTATTGTGGGGGCTCAGTAAGCTACACAGCAATGGACTGCATCGCATTGTCACTGAATTGAGTCTTACACGGTTAGTCTTTTCAATATGTCCTTGTATACAACTTCACAAATATGCATGCATTGTCTTACAGATCTGATGTTTTTGCTTGTAGCTGTAGAGTCAATATTGAACAACCCGCAGTCTGCTTTACTGTATCGTTACTTTCGGCAGTCTGATAGGTCGGCTTATGCAGAATTCGAATTCTTACCACCATGTTGGATTCAACATCTTTGAACACTACATAGGTCGAGGTTATGATCTCTTCCAAAAACGAATGTGTCTCAATTCGTGATTTGAGCGACCTTACTTTGCAAATCATGTTTGATGGTTCGTGGGCTTGAATGAATGTAGGCTCGAAGCGGCCTATTGCTTGGAATGATTCTAGACATGCGCCTTCGTGGCGATTCTATTTACACTGCGGAACTGAGGAGACCGGCAGCCCTGGTATCATATCTATTGTTTGTCATCAAGTTCGTCGCCATCCATCAGAACATGGGACCAGCTCAATGGGGAAACACTTGCTGGCAAAAGCTCACATCGCAAGGTTAAACAAATTAACAGAGTAAGAGAGTACTGAATTGCCTAGTTTGACGGTTGATGAAACAGCTTTGGCCATCCTGAAGAGGCAAGGAAGTCGAGGAATCACAATAGTAATTTCGCAGAGGAAGATCATATTTGACATCCAGGTCGATCCATATTGACCGAATGACAGACAAAACATTCCAAACTGGCAGACAAGGGATTTGAAACTTCCGAATTTCACCAAGACATGTGGAATCACTACCTCATGTTAGGCTTTGTTTCGGCTCACATCCGATGGAATGCTATATTAACTTGAGAGCTACGATGGCCATATAAGGCAGTACGCCATGACCTTGTGCTGCCGTCAGCTATGACCGTTAGCATCATGTGCCAGAGGGAATATGCACTGACCGTGGATGCAATGAAGAAGCAATTGTGGTCACGAAATAGAGTTGGTTTAGCTTTGGAAGGATGGCCATCACCGAACAAACTCACCATAACGTCAGTCATTGCTTACTATATGAATCAACATTGCACATTGCGTGAAGGTCAACTCGCGTTCCATGAGGTTGATCACCTGTTCGTTTCCCGTTTTGATAGCTAATTAAGGATGATACGTCAAGCGACAACATAGTGGAGCTGGGCTAGCCGTACATTTGAAGGATGTGCTTGATCGTTTTGAGCTTACCAACGACCGTTTGCTGGGAACATCAGCAACAAGCTTAGTTTCCGTCTGAAACACCGAGGTGTTCCGGACTGCTCTGAAGGCTCTGAAGGAACCTCTTACCATCTGAAGGAGAATTACACGCTTCCCGTAGCATACTTACCTCCATTACCTTGCGCCTGGTATACGCACCATCTCAACGACACGTGTGTTACACTCTTTGCAGAGACTGCAGTTATGCTTTAGCCGTGTACACAACGCCTGGCGATTTTTATGCCTTTCTTCGGCCGATAGCCACAATGTACCTCTCCGCTATTGCTATATATCAGATGCCGCACTCGCCGCATATATGTTTAGTCTTGAGATTTCTTGACACATTGCAATCCAGTATTTTGTTCGGATACATTGCTTGCCATTGCATTTGTTTTGCCGTTATCGTATTTTACAGGACTGAAATATACAGTCTAATCTTCACTCTCTTTGGTAGTATGCCCTTAGTCCTCCACTTTCTGCGTTGATCCATCATCGGCTTGCGATGCTTATTCCTCCTCATCTACATCGGCATTTTTGCCGTGCTCACACTCATACCCGTCGACATCACTGGTTCCCTGGTCAAACCTACTATGCCCTGAGTCCTCAATAGTCTGCGTTGATCCATCATCGGCTTGCGATGCTTCTTGCTCCTCATCCGCATACCCATCGTCGCCATGCTCGCGCTCATACATGTCAACATCACTGGTTCCCAGGTGAAATCTCTCGAGGTCAGTCACGGGCCGTTGTCGCCGGCTGGCCGTGGTGATGGCATCATGCACGTCACAATCATCACCTTCATATTCGCAATCTCCGCTGCCCCCTGGCAACCTGAAATGAGGTTGTCATCGGTGCAATTGTTATCTATCGGGATGTTTGGGTCGGTGCTCCTGATCTCAGGCTCGTCAAGTGCCACTTCGGAGGTCAAATAATGAAGAAGAATAGCATTGTTAACACGCGCTGCTTCCACGCTGGTCACCACGGCAGGCATTGGGTTTTCTGCCTGTTGCATCTGACAGTTGACTGTAGCAAGAGTGTTGTTATGCACCCTCTGTTGGTAGCTCTCCAGTAGTGTATTCCAGCTATTCATCAAGAATGCATATGCGTCTGCAACGCCAGGCGAGGTTAACAACTTGCAACCCGTTGCAGCACAGCAGGATGCGTTCTTACCATCGTCATTTTTGTAATTGAAGTAGTTCAAGCGATCAGGTCCGTCCGCTTTCAGTATTGAATTGGAAGCTTTCGGATGAACGCCTTTGTTCTTTAGGCACTCAAGGGAAGCATCATGCAAAGCGGTGCAGGTAAACATGATCAGTGGCGAAGATATATGACCGTCCTTGTCGTCAATCATAGAATTGTAAAATCAATCAGCATACTCTCCACGGTTATTCGCCTGATAATAGACTTTGATGTAGATACACCGCGAGATTGCTTCCGCCAAGAGGTAAAGTGGACACTGGCCATTCGTTAGCAGCTTTCGAAACTCTCCCTGTTGGGATGTGGACCGCATACACCACCTTGCACACGCTCTGCTACAGGAACAGGATATTTATAGTCTGCCAGAAGGGAAGCAATGAATTCCAAACACTCTGCGTTGGATTCAAAGCAGTGAAGATCATATAGCTCTGCTACACTGTCCCTTGCTGATTGAATAGAATGGAATGTAACCTTATCAACACGTGCGCGAACCTGGAACTGGTTTGAACGTGTAATATCCAATGTGGGTCGTTGCTTCAGCATACCTCTTTCAAAATCTCCTTTGTGCGTGCCTCACATGTTATGGACCAAATGTTGTTTTGCTACATTGCAGTGTTCCAGTACGTCTCTATTATCTACCAGGTTGGGGCTTCAGCTAATGCTGTTGCGATGCGTCGCGTTGCATAACTTACCGTCTCGAAGTCGCTTGCACTCACCAATGGCTGCCTGTTCCACATGTTGAGCTTCAGCAGTCTGCCCGTTGCAAATACAAGACGCGTCATGTCGCAGTGACAAAATCGATGGATGTTACGACTGCCAGAGACCACAGATTGAGGTGTAGACACCGCCTGCATTGGCAATTGCCACTGCCTCTGTCTCTTATTCCATTGTGTAAGTAGCGTTCACAGTGGATTTGTAATGATCAATTGGGCTACTGGATTAGGGATGGGGGTAGGCAGGTTTTCAAGACCGCTGAGAGGAGTGGGAGTGCTAGCAATGCCGCATGCGGGGCTGGATACAATGCAATGCGTTGAGTCTGTCTGTGAGGTTCCGCTGTGTCCTGGTGTGTTACGACTGCTTGTACTCGGCGTGGCGGTTGAAGTAATTGTTGACAGTCACTGTGTGGTGGACAGGGTGATATCTGCAACGAGAGAATGGATCAGTGAAGATGAAGGGGTGGAGTTCCAACCGTGGATTGTCGAGGCTAGGGAACTCCCACCATGAGAGGAATCCCTCTCGCCAGCCAGTACGGAAACACGTCGCTCAACAGGGGGAAGTTGAGAATTCCCCGAAGACTCACTGTTTCGTTGATTCTGAAATTTAGCAAGAATTCGAACATTGTGTGCGACTGGAGATGTGACATGGTGAGGGCGTTGGGAAGGCATCATCCGATATGGATGTTCGACGCTGGGACTGTGGGAATGATTGCCTCTGCATGAAAATTCAATGGCAGGCGAGGTTGACTCCAATTTGAGCGACCATGGAGGGATTCGACAACGAAGGGAGGCACAGTGTAGACCGCGCTAGACTCAAAACTGTGAAAATACTCGGGAACGAGATCCCTTCAAAAGTATTCAAATATGGGGTTAACTGCCATCAGATCAAACTAAGATTGAACTCAGCATTGATATTCGCTGTTACAGCAACGTCTGAAGGTCTATTTGCACCGCTTGAAGGATGTTTATGCCAACTTGGCGCAATTATCATAGAATTGCACTCGTTCTTGGCACAATACTTCGAACCACCAATTGTGTATTTCTTCAGCTTCCCGGTGGAAATCCCCATTTGGCAGTGCTTAACGAATCGCAAAGCGAACAACGACGTATTCTCAATCCTATGACATCCGTTGCGTGTGCTTTTTCCACTGCTAGGCGTTGGTAGCCGTGTTAGATGGTTGCACAGTTGGGACAACTTGAGAATTATTCAGTTTGCTCCTAGATACACGAGGTGTGAGCAGTACATGTGGTATGTAATGCCAAAGCAACACCCGGCGTGGTGAACTGTTGTCACTGCGAGTACTAAATCCCGTCGCGAGGCTCCTCATTCATAAGGTGCTTGGTGGTTATGGAAGATGAAGGCTGGGCCGTTTTGTGTTCATTAACCAACAAAACGCAGGATATGAACCAAACCGCAGGAACTCGATTATGTATCCCTTCTTCTCGCCTACACAACCATTCTCTTTTCTTCTGGCCCCCACCTCCATTCCCTTCTCTTCCTGTATTGAACACACTGCCAGCGTCCTGAACTATCTCAACATCACGTGACTTGCACAACACAACGCCTCTTTTTCCAAAACACACCCGATCAGCTACACAATGTTGTACGTTCACTCTGGGATTCATTCCGCTACCTTCACCTGTATCATAATGCTAACGCCACCGATGTAGATTCATTGTCAACTTGCCGTGATGGTAATAATGAGCAGCCGCAAAGGGAAGGGGAAGGCAACAGCTAGGGCAAAGATGCCGACATCGGTGATGAATTGACGCCTGTCATTGGATCGGGACCATATAGAGAGATTCATCTCGGAACACGTCCATGGACTCATACTGATATACAATCTTTGTGGCGTCAAGGATGACAGGGACTGGGATCTCTTTTATGATATGATCTTTCTTGATCCAGTTACGACTCGCCACTTTTCACCATTCCAGATGATCTGGCTGTACCACAGGAGCAGGAGTCTACCTTTTCGGGAGTGGTGGGCAGCTTTCCGCTCATATAAGGGGAAATGTTTGACAAAACCTGTGACCAAATGAACAATTGGAGGTGGGAAAACCCCCATGCCTTCGGAGATTGAGTCGATCGCTCTAATCCGCAGACAACGAGCTCGGGAAATGTTAAACGTGCCGGTGACCGTTTCGCTTGGTATTGTAGCGATGATCTCAGGACACAGATTGAGCCGTGAAGCTGCCGGCGGTACAAGCCAGGCGACTTCCTGTCCGTTAGACCACTGAATTCAGAAGAGATAATCCACATGGATGATGATGATGAGAACTGGGCGGATCCCGGAGCACCGAGCGGTGGGAGGAGCCATCCTGGCGATGGCAATGACAATGACGACGGTGAGTGTAAGGAGGACATGGAGCGCAGTGAGCAACGGACCGCGAAAGGGAAGGGAACACAAGATGGGACGGGGCAAGGGAAGGCAACAGAGAACTGGAAGGGGAAAGGGAAGGGGAAGGGGAAGGGAAACGGTAATGGGAAAGGTATTGTTACACTCATCCCAGGGGGAGATCATATCTCTCATGCCATTGCTGTGCAGTTGCAGGGGAAATGTCAGAGGCAGACTTGGACATGGAGGGCTAACTGCAGCGGGTATATATGGAGCCGGAAGCATCGCCCGCCATGTCAATTCCCTCAGATGATGATACCGACTTTATCGATTCGGACAGCAAATTTGTCTCAGAACATGATTCTGCTGTGGATATGCGCATGGAGGGTGATGTGGACGCACTGCACGGCATTGGATTAAGACGGCGATGTGGATATGGAGAGGGACAGTGATGATGAAGAGGAGGAAGATGCAGAGGAGGATGATAAGGATGAGGAGGATGAGGAGGATGAGGAGGATGAGGAGGATGAGGATGAGGATGAGGATGATGGCAAAGAACCTCAGATGATTAGTCAGGGAGAGATGGTAAATACATCGGCTGATGATGTAGATACCATGGTAGACAATCAGGGAATCGTGCTACCTGAGCAAGGCCAGGAGATGCGCGAGCATACCCTATGGCCCCAACCTCTGGCGCCTGCCTCATGGCCACAAAGCCCTTAGTCTCGCCCACGACCACAAACGCCGGAGACTCATTCCCTCAGTGGGCTGCAGGATATGTGGATTGTGACGCTGCAAAATCCTCACCTGGTGGTGCCAAGTCTGCGAGAAGCTGGGGCAGCTGGAAACACCTCAGATGTGGATGTGGATGAGCACGTGCTTGTTGAATCGGCAGGTGGCGACAGTCTCCCTGACGTCCCTGTCCCCGATGTCCCTCTCACCGATGTCCCTCTCCCTGAGGCGCACCCAGATGGCTCCGGATGCAAGGAGTGAACCAGTCCTCGCGGTGCTGAGTAGGCAATGAATGTTGCGTTTCGAGTAAGGTCGGGTCCTTGCCTTGTTCGTTTTGTATGTTCTGATCTATTCATCTCAGGCATTGATTATTACACGCGTCGCGAGGTTTCTGGATCGCTCAGGGTTTCTTTTATGCATAGTATGATTGGATATCACACATGCAGTGTTTTTGCAACTCCTGGCATATAAGGAACCTCCTTGTGATCGTGTTGAGGCTCATTCAATCTATCAAGTTAGCTGAGAGTATCGTGAGCTTACACACCATGCTGCTGAGGCCCAGCACCAACTTTCATCCCTTGCTACACTGAATACTCCACTCCTCGCGTGTCGTCGACAATGCTAAACATGACTCCTATCCATTGTCCGGAATTTTCATGCTGAAAGAAGTTCCCCTCAGACAGCTGGCGACTTAAACATATCGAATTACAACATCCTGAACACCTTCAAGTTGCACGCCAGAGGAATCTGACCATTCGCAGCGCGCCTCGACGCATTGAACCCGCCCAGTGTCGTGAATTTAAAGTTAACAAAGATTCAGTCAAAGACTGGGACGCGTTTACCTACCTCGAACACGTTGAAAACATCGCAGACTCAGAGTCTCAATCACTGCCACCACCTCCTCCGCCCCGGATGGAAACATACCCCGGCGCCGGCGCTGCGCTGATCAATTACATTGCTGAGCCATGGGAACACAATGCACAGCGTTGCCTTGAGACAAACCTACAGAACAATCCCTACTTCCCGTTCGCGACACATGAAGAGTACAAATATATCCAGTGTGGGATCAAGAAGAAGGGTATGAAGACGTACTATGACAACGTGGTGAAGGAAGAAAACTCCCCTCTGGGTTTCCCAAGCTTCAAAAACGAGGATGGCATCCAGAAGCTCATGGTTAGCATGCCAGATGATCAGGCTCTCACGGAGTGGGAACTACACACTCTCGAGGATATGAGATGGAATGACAATCACCAACGCCCTATCAAATACTGGAGTTGGGACATCATCCAACGCATGAGATGGTTGATGCGGCAGCCAGCGTACGCCGAGCATCTCATTTACCCCCCTCAGAGTTGCTTAAACAGCGATAAGCCACCGAAACACCTCTATACTGAAATGGCTACTGTGGACTGGTGGTGGGAGACACAGGAATGCAGAGATACTCGAGAATATTAACGTGCTAATTGAGCTTAAGGCAATGCTCAGACTGGGGGATACACTGGTTCCCTTGATCTTCATGTCCGATGGAACACATCACTCCAATTTGGCTGGCGACAAGAAAGAGTGGCCTGTATATATGACAATTGGCAATCTATCTTCGAAGATCCGCCAGATGCTCTCAACGCACACTGTTGTAATTGTCGCTCTTCTGCGGATTCCAATCAAGAACTGAAATATTCCTCAGCAGCGGCTAGATGAGCAGTGGCAAACAAACCGAGAGGTGCTCAATGAAGTACTCTGGTGGGTATTCCAGCCTCTCACCTTGAAACACAATCCCAACGCCGAGAGTGGGTATTACAACATTTTCTGTGCAGATGGTAACTTCAGGCGTTTCAAACCGATTTGAGCAGCATCGCTTGGAGATTGCCCTAAGTATAGCCACCTACATCATCTCGAGTGGCATGTCTGATTTTGTCATGAGTGTCCAAAGAACGAACTTGGAGATCGTGTCCTTCCTGATGAGCAACACCCCTGGCGGGATCACACCCTATAAAGAACGCTCAGCAATGCCAACACAAAGGCAGCCGATGCGGAACTCTCGTTGGGCCATGTTCACCGAGCATTCAATGTGTTTCGACATATTCCCAGTAGTGTGAGCGACCTCCCGAATCCCGACTTTCTCCATACAATGCAGATCAGCATGCTAGACCACGACCAGAAGTGGATTTTCCACTTCATGAAGAGGCATGAACAGCTTGACAAGTTCAATGCGATCTGGTCATCCGTGCCTGCTTTCCACGCCCTCACACCAAAAAATAAGTCATATGAGGAAGTTTCTCAATGGAATGGGAAGGGGATGAAGGAAATGAGCCGGTACCTGGTTGGAGTTGTAACCCAGTCTCTACGAGGCGGAAGCCCTGCTCAGCGTCCCATATTCAATTGCGCAATTCAGTACACACGGGCATTGTTAGAACTCTATATGTATGCTCGAAATAAATCTCACGATGATGCAACTTTGAGCTACATGGCGGACGCCTTGCGTCGTTTTCACACATTCAAAGATGTTTTTCTGCGTGGGCAGGCCGGCGAAAATGCAAAAACCAAAGCCAATGCCCCGAGAATGGAACTCATGAAGAAACGCAAGGGAGACAAGGAAACAAATACTGAAACTTGGACTCCGTTCAAGAAGCAGCGCGAAATGAACTCTTGGCAGGATTAGATCAGCCACGAGATATATACTTCCAAAGAGTTGGATGCCGACTTCAACTTTCCGAAGATCCGCTTGATGTCTCATTGGGTCAACAAGATTTGTCGATGCGCAGGCTTGCAACCGAATTCTGCTGAGAGACATGAACAAGCACATAAAACGAATCTCATGGACTGTTATAACGCCTCCAATCACAATCTCAACTACCTGCTGCAAGTAATCACCTTTCAGCGTAGCATTCTGTGCTGCAAAATGACAGAGCTCAATCTCCAAGCTCTCGCTCAGCGTCGGGAGAACATCGCTGCCGCCAGCAAAGTCCTCCTTTCAGGTGCTGATCTGGCTTACCCCCTAGGCTCCCAGTCTTATGCGAAGGCCGAATTCATGGGACCCCAAAACTGCTGTGATGGACGGCATGCTGACGCTATAATCAAAGACTTCAGAGCATTACTCGACAATACACAAGACCCAACACACCGCGTGGCAATATCAGGCGGCACGCGGGAGTTCATCAAGTATACGAGTCGTTACAAGATGTATATATCGGATGAACAAATGCACGCTATGGATCTCTGTATTGACCATGGTATTGAGGTTCAAGTTGAGGGTTTAGATGGTGAACGCATATCTCAGATGTGTTGATGCACAGGAAGCCAGAGCTGGCGCGGAGGGGATCAACAGAACAACTGGGTGTGGGTAAAACAACGCCCAGGGAGGTGTAATGGTGCGCCGAATGGGCGTCTCACGTTGCAACTGCAACGACTATTCAAAATCCAACTCCTAAGCGAGGATGGAGCTTTCATTGAGTACTTATTACCCCTGGCGCTCACGACAATACCTGAAAACTCAGGTAACTTGGATCCCGTCTTGAAATTTATACACGTGAGAAGCTCACTGGCAGCCAAACCTTTGCAAGTCTTCAGCGTGGGAAACATTGTCAGCTGTGCCCACGTCATTCCAGAGATAGCTACTACTAGTAAGACAGGAGACGGACTGAATGAGCGATGGATTGGCAATAGGCACATAAATCTGGCGACTTGGAATGATGTGTACAATTAGTAAAGAGAGAATTGCATTTTGCGCGCAGGTAGATGGAACGCAAGCAGAGATATTTGCAGCGTCACCCATCGCGTTCCAATCCTGATGCAAGTGCGTATCCAATGAATTCATTCCGACGTATGGTCTTAGTTGGCCACAACGACAGAGTGATTGTTTACAATAGGAGACCGACAGACCAACAAGAAATGGAGAAACCGCGATCACATGGCGATATGGGATGATACGCGTTGAAACGATGCCGGGCATGGAGTAATACGCCACTGGGGTGTCGCTGACGGCTCTCACAGAGCACGTCCACTCTGACAGAGCCATTCTGCCAGGACGGAAATGTGTTTTGCTGATGTATCACGACTGATAATGCTTCGTCAAATTACTCGATGACATGCGAGCTGCAATCAACACTTGAGGCCTCCACAATCAGATGGCCGGCTTTGAGGAACCACATACCGTGCATAGCCCACGTCATACAGCTGGCTTTAGGTGCATTCATGAGCTGTCTCGGTGTAAAGGGCTGCACCAGGTCTTGGGAAGCCCATGAGCGCGATCAGGAATTTGGAGAGAATGTAAGCATAGAGATTGGGAAGAGTGAAAGACTTCGAAGGGAGGGCAACACTATAATCAATAAGGTGTCAGCCATGAACCCAGGTTTAGCAAAGATAATTGAGAAAGTACATATTTCATGATATTTTGAAAGTTCTGAAATTTACCTTCAGGTAGCAGCGAATGCTTGCAGTATTGATTTCGCTGACACCTGGTCATCGAAATGAGTTCATTGAGTGTCAAAAAGCCAAAGTTCGCATTGCATTACTACCAATTCTGGATTAGAAGACACGTTGGAACTCAAAACTGGAGTTGCTCAAGCACGCCCACCGATTACGGGAATTCACAAGCGAGTGGCTCCAAGAACCAACATACACTGATTACCGGTCACTTTTCACAACTCGAGGTGAAAGGACCATTGCGAAGTATGTCATGGAACTATTGGGGCCATTTTGATATTGGACCCTTTGGATGTCGAAGAGGCATACCGTCACATTGCATCATCTTATCATAGTGTACAATGAAATGTTCCATCACATGGGCAGCGTGATGCGAGCTTTGGCTAAGAAGAAGACTCCACGGAAGGAAGACTTGTTCTCCGCTGTGAAGTCAGCTCGACAGAAGCTGTTGAAATACTACACCGAAGGAACTCCAATGACAGGCATGCATCACATTTCTGCACATATCCTCGATCCTTTTTGGAAGTTGGGATCATTTAGAAGCAGGGACAAGGGAATGGATATTGATCCTGAGGACGAGACATCCCATACTACCCAATACCAAGAGGCCTTGCTGAATTATGTGGAGAATGAATACTGCGCCAAACATCGACCTGTGCCGGACAAGATGCACGAAAGCTTTCCGAGCAGCAATCTCATCCACTTTGCACCGGCTTCAGGATCCTGTCACTCATCCTCTGATCCGTATGATTTGTTCAGTGATGACGAAGGATACTTGACGCCTAACAATGTGGGTCAGATGACACCCGGACGAAGCAATCGCGCAGCATGTCTATTGATAGCCGCCAGGCTATAGTTCAATTCGCCGCCTGAAGCACCAAAGAACTGCGGGCAAATTAATCCAAATCTCAATGACTACCACTCCGACCCAATGGAGATTAGCTGTACATTTTGGTTGTCAGATATAACCGACAGGTGGCATCAAGAGGAGGAAACGCACTCACAGTACACCGATCTCTCCAATGTGGCTGGCGACATAATCTCTATCATACCACATGGTATCGGAGTGGAGGCCAGTTTTTCCCTTGGTCGAGATGGTGTCGGCTGGAGGTAGTCAACAATAGCAGGCAAGACCCTTTGCGAAAACATCATTGCAAGGCAGTTTGCTCTAGCCAGTTACGGGATTTTGGCCAGTGCTGACCCAGTATTGGATACAACAAACACAGAAAACTGCTCGGAAATGAAGAATGAGGCAGAGGAAAACAAATTGCACACAATGGCCAATGTTGACGACTGTTTGGAGATGTGGCAGGGCAGCCATAACCTACCTGCTACCCAGAAAGAATCTTGCGCTCAAATCAAGGAGATGACTGCTGTGCGATACATTTCGGAGACAGAAGTGATCTTCAAAGCATCATTGTCACTCTTTGATCATGATGGTGTAGCTGCATTTAAATTGTCAGAAAGAACTCCATTGCCACCACCTTTGTCTGCAAAGAACCTCCCTGGAGGACGAACTCAAATATTGAATGCCTGCCGAGTCCGAAGAATCAACCGTTATCCAGTTGAAAGTGATTAGGATAGCGTATCTGAAAGCATTTCGGTCACTGATGATTGGCTTAACTGGAATGCGGACTTAGATAATCCGAATGACAGCGAAGATGATTGCACGGCAGACGTTGAATCTGATATATAGCAATTCAATACCATCGAGGATCCAGAATGCTCAGAGCAGCGGGATGTGAGAACCGCACCAAGTCTTCCCCGATTGATTCAGCCCACACAGAAGACAAACAGACAGGCTGAAACGGTGTTGATGACGGTCAATGCAATTGAAACAAGGCGGAATTAGGGAGTGAAGGAAAAGTAGGACAGAATGTGACAATGTGTCACCAGGTTCTTTATGTATCTTGACCGAGAGTTTTAGATAGAGATATATTTTTGGCGAATAGTGCGCAGTACCTTGTGAATATCGGTTAATAACCTGATGTATAGGAGGTGCATTGAAGCTTTTGGCAAGATACCTAAATTTCAGTCGTGTGAGAGCGAACAGTGCAAGAATGTTACTGCGCTCGCCTCTGCCACAGGGCCAAGTCTCAATCTGTGAGAAAGACTAGAAACAAGTTCAAATCATGATGAAAACTATTATCGATGGCAGCAGATGTTGAATGGACAATACATGAAAATGAGCGTCAATGGAGGGTCAACGATTTGTGGTTTTGTAAGTACGGTAATTACACATTGATTTGGTCACTTTTATCCGTAACCGATGTATTGGCAGCTTTTATTGGCAAAAGAGACTCCATCATGGTCACCGCCCCATTCTGTGAATGAGAGTCAATGGAGCATCAACGATTTCTAGCTTCGCATCTTGGATAACTAATGTTCCGAATGGTTGCAGACATCCATTTATCAGATATTTGCAGCCTTTACTGGCAAAATCAACAGAAACATGCTCCCTGATGCATCCTGAGAATGAGCGTCAACGGAGTGTCCACGATATGTAATTTTGTAAGTCCGGTAATTACACAGTGATTTGGTCACTCTTTTGCATACTCGATGTATTGGCAGCTTACATAGGCAAAACAGACAGCAAGATGGTCACCGCCCCATTGTGAGGATGAGTGTCAATGGAGCGTCAACGACTTGTGGTTTTGTAACTCCGGTATTTACACAGTGATTTGGTCACTCTTATGCATAACCGATGTATTGCTAGCATTTGTAGGCAAAAAAGACGGCAACACTGTCAGCGCCCCATTCTTAGAATGAGGGTCAATGGAGCATCAACGATTTGTGGTTTTGTAAGTATGGTAATTACACAGTGATTTGGTCGCTCTTATGCTTAACCGATGTATCGGCAGCTTTTATAGGCAAAAAAAACTGCAATACAGTCACTGCCCCATTCTGAGAATGAGTGTTGACAGAGGTTCAACAATTTTCAGCTTCCCATCTTGGATTATCTATTTTCCGATTGGTTGAAGACATCCATTTAACTGATATTGGCAGCCTTTACTGGGAAAAACAACAGTGACATGCTCCCTGTCTCATCCTGAACATGAACTTCAACGGAGTGTCAACAGTTTTAGTTGTTGCATATTTGGTAATCAAGGCATTGCGCGAATCTTTGGGTTCATAACAAAATTATCGACCACCCTGCTACGCAAAAATCCAATCTATCAAAGGTAAAACACCGATTCCAAAATAATCGATATTGTAAGCTGCAAAGCATGCAAAAACATATCCTTGGTTGTTGAAAATGCGATTTTGATAAGATACTATTAACATACTGCTAAAACAAGTGGCTTAATCGAATCTATGGATGGACCCGCTGCGCGACCCGCTGACAACCCGCCCAATTCAGGTGGGTTGGGAGTTTACCATTGAATGGTGCCCGAGTTGACAGTTCGGGTTTATTGACAACCCGGACCGCCAATTTGGCAGCGGTTCGGTTGGGACCCGGACCCAGACCTGAAGTGACGGTCCGAAACAGTTGCTAACACTAGATGTAGCTGAACTCCCATCCTCCACCATTCGGCATAGCTTCCCACAGACTTGAAATCAGTGCTTCCTCTTCATTCCCAGAGTTTAACCTGCAACTGCAACCTCTCATGTACGCCATTTAAAAACTTCTGGCTCACAGCAGGTCCAGGGTCTCACTGAAGTTATCATGGCAGAATACCCCAACTGCTCCCACAAGCAGGACTTTTGGAGGTATGGAAGTGAAACCTCCATAGGTTACTCACGGCAGGCTGACTATCATCAGGCTTGACCTGGTTGAGCTGGTGGATGGCGATGTTATGATAAGGCATAGGATCTCAGAATTCTCTTCACAGAGCCAAATTTGTTGGTAGATACCGGCATACAACATTCAAAAGAACATGTGTGGCCATAGAAGACGGACTACCGATTGACGTCGATGCTGATTGTATTTGGTAAAGAGGTACACTCTGTTTTTGATCTGGTAACATACTGGCCAGGCGGACTCACAGGGAAAGTGGCGATGAAGCAATAGTAAAACTCCGCTTTGCATCACGAGGGGAAAAGATTGCCAAAACCAGGTGGGGAGGGTGGTTATTGGAGTTATGTGTACATTCACCTAGTACAGCACTCACAAAGTACAGCCTCTACCCAAGAATGACTGTCTCACAACCAGTCAACCATTATTGTCATGGTTATTGGTCGACCCCTGTATGCTAATTCTACTCCTGGCCCTTTTCGTTACAGATCTACTACCACCTGTATGCACTCCATGAGAGTTTACAGGTAATGTTTATTTTTCACACTCCCAAATTTGCATGATATGTAATGGACAAATAGAGTCTCAGCTCCCATCGCACCTCCCAATCAATGATATCAAGACTAACCACCTCTAAGCGATGCTCCTATGATGCTCAATCATGGCCTCCCAGTGCATCTCGGAGTTCACACGATCTCGGGATTGAAGTGGATCTCCAAACCCCCTTAATCACTTCCTCCAAGTTCACATAATTCTGGCCTCCATGTGTTTCTCCAATTTTCGATGATTATGGCCTCTCAGTCCACATGGTCATGGATTCCAAAGGTAGCTCGAAACTTCCACGATCCGATCTCACAACTTCAGATGATCATTCGCCCGAATGTTGTATAACTTGAACCTCAAAGTGTATACTCAAACTCGCTCATTTTCAGCATCCATGTTTGAACAGTCATGGCCTGCAAGTGCATCTGTACTTTAATTCAATTGTCATCTTCAGGTTTATGTTGAATTGAATTCAAATACCCCCTCTAGCCAGTTCAGATATGCCATGTGTAGAAGGATAGCTACAGAGATGAATGGATGAGAATCCAAACTGAATGAATGAGTTTTTAAAATGATTTAACAATAAGTAGTAAGAATGATTTCAGGGGGCACCAGCAGCATTCCTAATGAAGATATCATTTTGCCCTGACTGCTCTACCATGATGCAAGATGCTGTTAGGCCTATTGTCTGCAATGCAAAGGGCTCTGTTGGTATTCACCACACCGTCTATGTTGTAGCCGAATTGTGGCCTCTACTCGCAGGTGTACCTGAAGGCCATTCCGTCAGTCCAGTCGACTCTCGAATGTAAGTTACCTGGGATTCCTGCCTGATGACTCCCAAACTCTCCCAGAAGCTCCCTGTGAGAAAAATACAATTTGCTGTTGGCTTAACCACTGGACTTTGAAGATATTGGTAACACCAATCCCACTCACAGATCGATTGCTCTGTCGGACATTGTAATTGGAGTGGTTTCTATAGCAACTGGTATTGGAGTGTTTATTTTTGGGGCTGTTGCTGCTGCTGTCCTGGTTTCTGCCACTGAGGTTTGGAATATTGCAGCCACAGCAACCTCCAGACATTTTAGAATACTTACAGATGTTGTGGCCAGATCTGGATCGAGTTAATTTTGTGCGCACTGGATGATATGGTGCAAGTTTGTAATGGGTAGATTGCAGTATCAGCTGGGCATTTGCACACTGTCCATGGCTCATTATGGTTAATGATATTGTTCATTTCTATATCCTGCCTGTATAAGGTGTCCTTGTCATATCTTATCATAAAACCAATAGTGTCATTTTCCAAATCAGAATAATGGTCAAGGTAATAATTGAAGTTATACAGTAAAGGTGTTATACTCAAGTTCATTGTCAGAGTTGGGACTATACCATACATGGTGTGTTTACATTATGAGAGGTAAACTACTTACTATATAGGTGAAAATGCAGCGAGTATCAGAGCACGGTAATTGTGAGCTGATGTTGTTGCCAGAAACAGAGTAGTGTTAGCAATGGGTCCGGGATAGCTGTCAGCAGTTAGGGTTAGGACCGCAAAAACAGGGCGGTTCAGTTCCAGACCCATCTAAACACCCGACCTGCTGACTCATGGCGGGCCAAACCCGGACCCGGACTATCAACCTGTATATTGTGGCGGGTTTAGCTAGACCCATCTGTTCCAATCTCTGGTTCAGCGTTTTGGGTTTCACATTTATGGTCGCAGTCAGATAAGCCAATGTTCATCGTAAAACATTGACGTTGGTATGTCACAGTAGGTGTTTGAGGTATTGGCGGCCTTATTGATCATGACGAAGAGAGACACAAATCCAACCATATCCTGAAAATGAGCTCCAAGGGAGGGTCTACGATTGTTGGTTGTGTGTCTTGGGTAATCTGGGGGGCGACAGGTTACACACAGTCATAAACAGAGTATTGGCTGCCTTAATAGCAAAAAGAGAATGCGAAACGCTCGCTACCCCATCTTGGAAATGAGCGTCAATGGAGTGTCAACAATATTTGGTCTTGCATCTTCGGTAATATGAGTGGCGCTTGATCAGAAGCATCCATAAACAATGGTATGGCAGTCTGTATTGGCAGATATGTATGGGTTATTCCCGCCACATCCTCCAGAACAGGAACAACTTATTTCATTCACAGAGCTACCGATAAGTATTCTTGAGCCTTTTAGCATACAAAAAGAGTCAAAATGATGTATATAGACCATAACAGCCACATCGTGCTGTGATTAACCATGATGGAAGGCCAACAAGTGCTGATGCTCCATTGATGCCCATTTTCAAGCCGGGGCAGGGAGCATTTCACTTTCTCTTTTTCCTATCAAGGCGGCCAATACATCATTTATGACTGTCTGCAAGCTGTCGCCGCCCAGATTACCCACGATACATGATCAACAATTGTTGACACTCTGTTGATTCTCATTTTCATGATGGGGCAGAGAGGGTATCGCTATCTCTTTTGTTAATAAAGGTGGCCAACGATTCGATTATGACTGTCTGCAACATGTTGCCACCCAGATTACCCAAGATACATAACCATCAATCGTTGACTGAACGTTGACGCTCATTTCCAAGAATGGGTAGGGAGGGTATTGCAATCTGTTTTAGCTATAAAAGCTGCCAATAATTGCTTTATGACTGTCTGCAACCTATCAGCGGTCTGATTACCCAGGATACAAGACCAAAAATCTTTGACACTCCTTTGACGCTCATTTTCAAGATGAGGTAGGGAGCATGTCGCTATCATTTTTGCCAATATAGGTGACCAATACTTCAATAATGTATAACCACGGCCAAATGAATGTTTTGTTACAAGACTTATTTGACCTATAATTCTCGATGCTCCATTGACACTCATTTTGCCACCGGCAGATCCACATTGTGCAATCATTTGATTTGGCGTAGTCTATCTTTCACATTGTTTTGACAGGTTTTCTGGCATTTTCATTTACTTTCTCCTTGATCACTGCATTGTTCTTTAATACTACATATAAATATATCCTTTAAAATATACTTCACAGCGTCCACTGATTGTAGATAATAATAATCTACAAAATCCTGTGCTTTTCGATCAATGCTTGTCATCACTTGCAGGTCTGTTTGTTTGTAATCATATTGCATTTAGCCGCTGGCGGCCATGGCATAACTTCAGTTAATAGGAATACTAAAATTTCCCCTCTGCAGCCGCTTCCACACAAATGAAAACTGAAAGACCCCAGATATCTGACAACATCCAAAGCCCAGAAATTAACTCCCACACGGCAATGTTGCAACCGCCACGCTCCCTGGAACACTATCTTCTCCCCCATAACCGCTTCTCAGAATTCATTGGCACCCCTTCTTAGAGTATAACCTGCACATCCCGTCATCTGACGACCACCACTTAAGAAATCTTCGCTCACGCTCAGTTCAGGGTTTCATTGATGTTATCACAGTGGAATATCCCAACCTCCCCTACTCAAAAAACCGAGGAGTGAGGCAGGACATTTGGAGGTCCAGAAGTGAATCATCCTAGGTCATGAACAGCCCGCTGACCATCGTCGGCCTTGGCTGGAATGGGGGGCTGGATGGCACTATAATAGTAAGGCCTGTTTCTTGTACTTCTTTTTATCGGTGTCCGAGAAGCGGGTCTTGGATCCATCATAGTCGGTTCAAACAGCTTTCACGGAGCGTGTATCTCAGCACTCACATTTTGCAGTATTTTTGAGGCAACTGCATTACGGAACATCACTTATACTGCACTGCTGGGCCATGGCTTAGACGCTTACAGTCCTCACGTATGGGAATATCTACGGGGATGTTGTTGGCGTTGATGACCGGCGAAAACACTAATTGGCGAGTTGTTTGGTAGATTACCGGTTGATGTTAATGCTGAGTGGTGAAGAGAGCTTTAGAAGGCCGAGATACACTTGCAAAAGCAAGCGGACACAGACAAAAGGTATGGAGTGAAGCCAAAGTCAACCACCACTCCCCCACAGAGAAGGGAACGCTTGGCGCTACCAGGCATTGAGTGTGGTTGTCGAAGGTGTGTGCAGCACTTGCAGGTTCGCTCAATCGGCTGCTCTTGTCTTCAAAATGGATGTCAGCTGCATTACCACGCAGCAGACAGTGTACAAACCAGTGGATATTCCGTCATCAGTCAGCATATCTGGATTGAAATCTGTATCGTGCTGGTTATGCAGGGCATATGCATCAAGAGTGAAACATTCAGCGCAGGGAAGAGAAATATGTGAATACACATATCCGGCCGGCAAATTGTGGATTTTGGAATGTTGTGCTCCGGAATTGTTTCAGGATGGGGCCAGTGCCGTTCCTGGCTGACTTGGGGTCGGCTCTGGAGTGGGCTGTCTGCATTGGTCGGGTGAAGGAGCTTCTGTTCCTTTGCATCTCAAGCGTGTCTACGCATTCTTTCCAGTGCAATTTTGGCAACCAAGGCATCTGGTTGTGTGGTTTTGACAAAGCATCCCTGGGTGTCTTTCTATCGCAGCCTTCACCCATGTACGCCCAGGAAACTCATCACCATGCTTCTTCTATACTGGGACCTCGGTGCGAGGTTTCATGAACAGAGATTGAGTTTCCTCTATTGTGGCATGCGAAAACACTCCTGTGGCCATTCTGGACATATCCAATGCCAGATGCAAGTCGGACTGTTCCAGCTGAACCCGACCTCCTTGCCATGCCATAGTAGCAGACATGTTGAAAACCTACAAGAAATGAATTTCTGCTTCTAACAATGAGATTCGGCTATTACCTCAACCATCTACGCATTTGTAGTTTCCTCTAAGGTGATTAAAGCAGTTTTCATCTACTCAGGGGGATGCTTATCAGGAAATTCTGATGCGAAAATCCCAGAGCTGACTACATGACGAGGTTTCATCTCGCGGACTGTGCGGATAAATGCTTTGGTCGCTCATGCAGGTTTCCTGTTACGGGTAGCGATACCTTGGTCACGTAGCTCCCAACCGACACCTGCTGTACATTATACGGTTAATTGACGGCCGTTTCCCTCGATATGGATATACTCACATCCAACTTCATGCTGCGTGTTATTCTTGCTGCTTCGGGTCTGACGGACGATTTTTATATCTGCATATTGGGTCATATTATTGGTGGCTGAATTGGCAGAGTCGCAGTGGACTAACAGGTGTCTGCGTTCTTAATGTGTGCCAATCAGTGACGTATTTGATGTAGTGCCTGTCAATTGGCTTGATTCGGATCTGTACTCACCTGGCAGAGGTGGTTGTGTATGTCTGATTTGGTGGTGTGGAATAGGAGAGGAAGATGATAACAAAAAGAGGTGGGAAGTCCTGAGGACTATATAGGTAGCTTCATGTCCAAATGGAATAAGTAGCAGCCAACATGTTCGTTATACTCAAGATGAATCCAGCTGCATACGGCTGCAAGTTGCAGGAGTTTCCCACTGCCCCACGATATGCAATACGTTGGGCCAATGTTGTGTGTTAATTTACAGGGATACATTGCGGTGTATGACAGCCGAAATGGCATGATTGTCAGATATACATAGGACCTTCTTGGAGGGGAAGGACGCCTGCTGATGTGTGTCTCAATTGATCCCCGGGATATTACATGAAACTGACGCTAACAATCAAGTCATGTTGTATGGTTAGCCTAACTATTCCCATTTTATTGAGAGTCAAAAGGCAGATCATGCTTTGTTCAAGATGATTAACCGTACCAACCTTGACGCAAAACATGCAGCTTGCCTCCTCATTGTCCATATCTTGCAACATCAAACATCTCACCCAACAACAAAGTCGACACAAAGTACAAAGGTGAATCCTCCGAAAGAGAACTTTTCAACACTTCCAGCGGGAAAATATGGCAAATCTACAAAGCGGTCCACACAACAACGTGATCAAGCGAATGAAGGCCAGCGCAGATTGTAAGCAGTATCAGTCCGATTTCTCTGGGCATTGCGCAGCTTGCGATCCAAAGAGAAGCTTGCAGCTGAGAAACAATGAGAAATGAACATCGTAAGCAATGATGAGAAAGCAAAACTGATCGAGAATCATGTTGCGAGAAAAACCACTTTGGCAAGAATGCGAGTTGAAGATACCGAGGCAGGTGTTCAGCGAGACCAGGAAGATACGAGGAAAGCTGGCAACGTGGAATTGACGATTAGAGAGCCCAACCAGACTGTTCCGGAGGTGATGGTGGCTATTGAAGACAGTCTGAGTAATCATGCAAGTTCCAACGATGGGGAGAATAGGGAAGATGAGGTTGATGAAGAGACAGAGCAGGGCCAGCTGAGCAAAGATGACGAACCCGGCTGGGTGGTGGGCACAATGTCCAAAATCATACAGCAGCGGGTGAAGAGGTTTTGGCAGAAGCAAATGATACTTGACGAAGTGACACAGCCAGGATGGGAGGACCCAGCCGACTCCTTCTGTGAAAGAGATAAGAACTACCGCACATTGGAATTGAGGGTTCTGGCAGTTGGTAAACCAGACACAGAAAATGATGCAGCCTCACCCGCACTGATATCATTTGGAGAGCACTTGAAGTGACTTGACATTGACCCTGGAATATCACAAATACCGCAAGGGACTTTTCGACCCGGAAGTAGTTATATTAGGCTAGGTTCTGGGAGGCCGCAGTCAAACACAGGTATACCCAGGCCTGCGCCTGCCGCTGAGCCTGATTCATCACATCTTCAAAATGCGAAGCCTGTTGAAGTCGGATGCTTTTACCCCTCCAAATAGCCTCCCCAGCTAATCACCTCAGAGAAATTGGATTTGGATGAAGACATGGTGATGGCTCCTGCGTCATCAGCGTAATAGAGAGGCAAATTGGTATTTTTGATGTCATATCTTAGTGAAGAGCAGTTTGTGAACACAGTTTGCTATGTGTCAGCCTTTTCTTGATTTCAGTGACCAAATTGTGAGACATGGTAATTCGTCTTTGCATGTGCAAGGGTCGAATGCACCATTCTCCAGTTCTACTATCCAAATAAGGATGTAAGACGGCAAATATGTTCGATTTCGGTTTGCAAATTACCCATTAAGTGAGAAAGGAAACGCTATATTCCTGACGAAATGTTGTAACACAATTCAAGTGAGTCATGTCTTACAAGTCATAGAAAGAGTGGTCGGTACTCAACATGAATCTGTCTGAAAGACGACCGTCATGCAGCATTCATCTATGCATGCAACTGCATAACTCCCTGCACAGACCTGGTGCACATGGTTGAGATATTTGAAATTGCATATGGAATGTTACAGAATCTGAGGGGAAGGAGCTGGATGAAGAAAGGTGACGATGGCGAGCTATATTTACCAAAAACTAGTGAAATGATCTACATGCCGTAAATTGCCGGCCGTAAGCGCAAGAATCTGATAGGGCCACGTCATCTCTCACCCAGATACAGTGGATCGAGGTGGATCAGAAATTACGAGGCCACAAAGCTCCTCGATGCACATGATAATACTTAGAAACGCAATCCTGGATGACAATAATGAGTATAAGATTGGTCAGATACATTTGTAGAGTGTACAAAGGCTGATTAGATGTGATTGATGTGAGTTTCAACAGAGCTTCAACAATTATTAAAATTACACATCCGACAATCCAAGGGCTGCATTGTCTTATCGGTGAAATGTTAATGAATTGGTTGGCGTTATAGCGAACAAGTAGAATGACACGATCTTTGCCCCATCGTAAAAATGAGCGTCAACAGAGCATCAACAACTTTTGGCCTTGCATCTTGAACAATGCATAGGCTCTGCAGCGACATTAACTCATAATCGAATTATTAGCCACTGTTCTAGGCAACATTGGTTACGACAACATCGCTATTATGTTCTAAAAATCAGCCTCAATGGAGTGTTAACGACTTTTGGCCGTGCATCTTGGCAAATCCAAGGGCTTCGCAGCGACATTAATTCATAATGGAACTATCAGCCAACTTACTAGTCAAAAATATTTGTGACAACATCGCTGCTATGTCCTAAAAATGAGAGTCAACTGAGCGTCAGTGATATTTGGCCTTGCACCATGGAAAATGGTACGGCTTTGCGGCAACATTGACCCATAATCAAACTAATGGCCGTCTTTCTAGGCCCCAATAGTCGCAACAACATTGCTGCTATGTCCTAGAACTGAGAGTCAAAGGAGTGTCAACAATTTCTGGCCTTACACTTTGGATAATGAAGAGGCTGTGCAACCACATTAACCCATAATTGAACTATCGGCCGCCTGTCTATGCAAAAATGGATTCGACGACATCAAAACTATACCCTACAGATGAGTTTCAATGGCGCGTCAACGATTTTAGGCCTTGGATCTTGGAAAATCACGGGGCTGTGCGACCACATTGATCCATAATCAAACTGTTGGCCATCTTTCTAGGCAAAAATGCTAGCGACAACATTGTAACAATGTCCCAAACTGAGCGTCAATAGATCGTCAATTGAATTTGATGTTGCATCATGGATAATCTATGGGCTATGGAACGGCATTAACCCACAATCATCCAATAGGCGGCCCGTATTGGCAAAAATACTAGTGACGATATCGTGTCCACCTACAATTGTGAACCTACAGAGTGTCAACAGTTTCTGTGGGGGTTCAGTATGCTACACAGCTATGAACTGCATAGCGTTGTTCCTAGATTGAGTCTTACGTGGTCAGTCTTTTCAATATGTCCTCGTATAGAACTTCAGAAATATGCATGTAATGTCTCACATATCTGATTGTTTTGCTTGTAGCTGTAGAGTCAATATTTAAGAACACGCATTCTGCTTTACTATAACATAACTTTCGGCAGTCTCTGGATTCTGATTGCCCAGCTTTCTTATTCCTACCGCCATGGCAGATTCGAAATCTTTAAATACCTCATTGCTAGAGGTTATGTTGTTTTCCAGAAATGAATGGGTCTTGATTCTTGATTTGAGCGACCTTACTTTACCAATCTTCTTTGATGATTGGAGGGCTTTAATGATTGTACACTCGAAACAGACCATTGATGCAAATAATTCCAGTGTTGCGTCTACATGGCGATTTTATTCGCACTGCGGAAAGGAGGAGACACACAGCCCTGGAATCATATGTGTCGTTTGTCATCAACTTTTTCGCCATCCATCACAACATGGGACCAGCTCAATGGGGAGAACCTTGCTGGCAGTGGTTCACATCACAAAGTTGCACGAATGAACACAGTCTGAAGTTACAGATTCGACTAGGTAGACGGTCCATGAAACAGCTTTGAATGTCGAGAAGAGCCAACGAAGTCGAGGAATTACAATTGTAAGTCTGCAGAGGAAATTAATATTTGACATCCAGGTCAATCCATATTGACTGAAGTGGCAAACAAAACGCTCCAAACTGGCAACTAAGTACTGCGAAATTTCTGAATATCACCAAGACACATGGAATCAGTACCTCTTGTGAAGATATGTTTCGGCTCATATTCCATGGAATCCAGTATCGCCTCTCAAGCTACGATGGTCATGAAGCATTATGAAGTGACGTAGTGCTGCCATCCTGCATGACCCTTGGCAACATTTGCCAGAGGGAATATGCACTGACCGTGGATGCAATTAAGAAGCAATTGCTGTCACCAAATATAGTTAGTTTAACATTGGACGGATGGACATCACCAATCAGACTCACCATACTGTCTGTCATTGGTTACTATATTGATCGAAATTGGTCATTGTGTGAAGTACAATTCACTTTGGACGAGGTTGATCACCTATTCTTTTGCAGTTTTGAAAGCTGATTTAGGATGGTAGGTCAAGTGCCAACATACTGGAGCAAGGCTAGCGATACGTATGTTGGACATTCTTGGTGGGTTTGAACTTACTGACGGCCGATTGTTAGGAATTCTGACTGATAATGCTTCCCCAGATTCCTCGATGACTCGTGAGCTACAATCAACACTGGAGGAGTCCGGAATCGAGTAGCCTGCATTGAGGAACCACATACCATGCTTGGCTCATGTCATACAGCTGGCTTTAGGTGCATTCATGAGCAGTCTCGGTGTAAAAGGCTACATCAGGTCTTGGGAAGCCCATCAGCACAATCAGCAATTTGGAGAGAATGAAAGCATAGACATTGGGTAAAGCCAATGACTTCGGGAAGAGGGAAATGCTCGAATCAATAAGGTGGCCGCTATGAGAACAGGTTTAGCAAAGATAATTGAGAAAGTATGGATTTTCAAGATATTTTGAAAGTCCTGAAACTGACCTACATATAGCAGCCAATGCTTGCTGTATTGATTACGCTGACACCTGGTTGGCAAAACGAGTTCTTGACTGCCTGAAAGCCAAAGTCCGCATTGCGGTACTACCATTCATGGATGTCGAAACACATTGGGACTGAACACAGGAGTTGTTTGAGCGAGGCTACTGATTACGAGAATTCACCCGCGAGTGGCTCGATAATCCAAAATATGGTGATTGCCAGCCACCTTTCACAACACAGGATGAATGGACCAATGGCAAGTACGTCAAGGAAGGTTTGAGGCGACTCCACAATTGGACCCTGTGCATGTCGAAGAGGCATACAGTCACATTGCATCATGTTTTCACAGTCTACAATGACATGTTCAATCATATGGATGGCATTATGGGAGCTGTAGCTAAGAAGAGGACTCAATGGCAGGAAGACTTGTCCCTCACCGCGTAGTTAGCGGGACAGAAGCTGTCCAAATGATATGCTTAAGTGATTCCAATGACGGTGTATGCTTCTCATTGCTGCAAATATCCTCGATCCTTTCGGGAAGTCGCAATTGTTTAGGGAGTGGGACAAGGGAATGGACATTCATCCTGAGGGCGAGACATCCTATTCTGCCCAATACCAATAGGCCTTTCTGAACTATGTGGAGAATAAATACTGCGAGAAACATCGTGGTGTGCTGGTCAATAATCCATACAGTGTACCGAGCAACAATGGTGTTACCTCCGCAACAGGTTCGGGATCTGGGCAATCATCCTTCGATCCATATGATTTGTCAAGTGATGATGAAGAATACTGAACCTCATTCAATGTGGCGAAATAACACTCGGACAAGTCGATCGCACAGCAGTTTTATTGACCGCCACCAGGCTTTATTTGAATTCACCGCCTGAAGCGCCAAAGGACTGAGGGCAAATTAATCCAAATCTCAATGATTACCACTTCAAGCCAATGGTGACTGGGAGTTGATTCTGGATACCTGACTTAACCAACTGGTGGGGCCATCAGGAGGTAACCAAATCAAAGTACACCAATCTCTGCAATGTGGCACGCGACATTATCACAATCACACCACATTGTGTCGGAGCGGAGGCCAATTTTTCCTTGCGGTGAGACGTCATCGGCTGAGGGCAGTCAAAAACATATGGCGGGACCCTTCGCGAAAATGTCGTTGTATGGCAGTGTGCTTTGGCCAATAGAAGGATCTTGGAAGGCAATGACCCAGCATTGGATACAACAAACACAGAAAATGACTCGGAAATGAAGACAGAGGTGGAGGAAAGATCATTGCACAGAATGGCCAATGTCCACAACTTTTGGGAGATGTCGCAGGGGAGACAAAACCTACATGCTACACAGAAGTATTCTCGCGCTCAGAATCAGCAGATGACAGCCATAGCATACATTTCGGACATGGAAGAGATTGTCGAAGCATCCTGGTCACTCTTTCAACATGACGGTGCGGCTGCATATGAATTGTCAGAAAGATCACCTTTGCCACCGGCTCAGTCTTGAAAGGACGTCCCTTGAGCACAAACTCAAATATTCAATGTCCGCCAGATCAGAGGAATCAACCATTATCCAGTCGAAATTGATGCGCACAGCGCGCCTCACAACATTTCGGACTCCGAAAATTAGCTTAACAGGAATGGCGACTTGGACAATCCAAACAACAGCAAAGTCAATAGTGCGGCAGATGTAGAATCCTATATAGCTCAAGTCAATGGCATTGAGGATCTGGAATGCATAGAGCAGTGGGGTGTGCATGCTGCACCAAATGTTCTTGGATTGATTCGGCCAACACAGAAGTTGAAGAGACAGGCTGAAAACGTGTTGGTGATGGTCAATGCAATGGAACCATGGAGGAATAGGGGAATCAAGAAAAAGTTGCACAGAATGCGTCAATGTTCCACCAGCTTATTTATGTAACTTCACCATAAGTTTCAGTTAGAGATATATTATGGGCGAATGGTGAGCAGTAGCTTGTGAATATCGGTTGACAAACAGATGTATAGCTGGCGCAATAAATCTTTTGGCGAGATAAATAAATATTAGTAGTATGTGGGCGAACAGTGCAAGAAAATTACTGTGCTTGGCTTTGCCACAGGGCCGATTCTCAATCCGTCAGAAAGACAACCAATATGTTCAAATCATGATGAAAACAATTGTCGATGGCAGTAGAGGGTGAATGGACATTGTATTGAAATCAGGATCAACGGAGCGTCATCGAGTTGTGTTCTTGTAAGTACAGTCATTAGACAGTGATTTGGTTGCTGTTATGCATAACTGACGTATGGGCAGTGTGTATAGGCCAAAGACATGGTAACACGGACACCACCCTATTCTGAGAACGAGTGTGAACAGAGCGTCAAAGATGTTTAGCTTTGCATCATTGGTAGTTTATGTTTCAATTGGTTGCAGCCATCCATTCATGAGATATTGCCACCCTCTAGGCTCAAAAACAACAGCGACACACTCTCTGCAGCATGGTGAAAATGAGCATCAATCGAGCGTCTACAGTATTATGTCTTGAATATTTGGTATTCGAGGCATCAGGTGGATCTTCGAGCACATACCAGGATTATTCGCTGCCTCGATCGGTAACAATACAATGTATCGACGGTAGAATCACAGATTCCAAATTAATTGTTATCGCAAGCTGCAAAATATGGAAAAATATAGTATTGGTTTTTTAAAAGGCGATTTTGATAAGATACTATTAACAAACTGCAAAAACAAGAGCCCTATATGAATCAATAGATGGACCCAGTGGGCAACCCACTAACAACCCGCCCAGTTCAGACGGGTGAGGAATGTAATATCGAAACGACCCCAAGTTGACGGTTCTGGCTCATTCAGAACCCGGACCTGCAATTCGGCAACGGTTTGGTTTTGATCAGGACCCAGACCCGAAGTGCCAGTCAGGAACCATTGCTAACACTACATAAGAGTGAGTATCACAGTTAGGGGAATTGACAGATAGTGGGTGATTGTCAGAGTCACAGTTGTATAGTATGAGTTTGGTCTTCAGAGTATGAGTTAAAGTAGTGACATATTATTGGTGGTGTTGCTTTGCATATCAGAGTAGGTTAGTTGATAGTATTTGAGTCATTGCCAGAGTTACAGACATTGTCAGAGTCCAATTGGTACTATATAAATTTTGCCTCCCATGACTGAGTCAATGTCACACTGGATACTCCCAAGTTCAGCATTAGTTCTTGGTTCCATAAGTTAGAATTAATATTATACCACTTTGTAAAATTCCAGTAATCTGCCAATCTTGCTCATCATAATCTTGCCCACAAACTCAAATGATGGGCTACACTATGTAATCTGTCCCATACAACAACTAGAGTATCTAGCTCTGCAAATCCCAGTGTTTAGCACAATTTCAACTCAGAACCATACGAATTGCACAACTATTTCGATCAAGTGCTAAGAAACCAAACCAGATTGCATCATCCCATATATTCAGTCAGATTCTTCTACCACTGCTTGGTGAGCAACAGCCACCAATATGATCTGAGGGTGAACAGAATATATGATTTATAATTTACGTATTGCATCACAGGTAATATATCATAATAAGAGTACACATGGGTGGTGGTTATGGAGGTGTGTAGTGCAGCACTCGAATATATGGGGGCAGATACATCACAAATTTGAGGAGAGAAGTTATCTAGTCTAAGATTGAGTGACCCATACCTCTATCCATCATTGTTTGTATTGGTTATACGGGTTTTGGGTAGTTGGGTACCCTGATTCCCAGAAAGGCAGCTGAGAAAGATTTCATTTGACTCTGCAGATCACTCTTACCTGTAGCTGATTCTCCCAGCTGCTGATGCATACAGCTGCGTGTAGCAATTATAGTAGAGATAAAGTTTCAACTATGAAATGCTTCCTTCGGCTCCATCTAACTGCAAGGTATTCAGAGTGAAGGTAGTGAGAGAGTTTTATAACAATTTCAAATACATTGTAGATGTTCAGTTGTCAATATTAAGCACAGTGACCTATAGAGATAGATGATATGTGGTACAGCCACCAGGGTTTGTGGCCACTAGAATTCCCAAATATAATTTTGAGTATGCAGTTTGGGTTTAGCATATGTAATTGGCATGGTGCTTGTTAGAGTGGAATGTAATTGTCAGAGCAATCTATCTGAACAACTAGTCAGAGTAACCTGTCAGAGCCACCTGTATAAGCCACCAGTATAAGCCACCTTGCCCGAGCCACCTTGCCAGAGCCACCTTGCCAGAGGTGGCTTATACAGGTGCAGTGGTAGCAACAGTAACACACTCCCGGTTTGGTTCCTGTTCCAGTTCCACCCGGACCCGGACCATTGCAACAGATTTTACCACACCCTGACCCCGGACCATTGCAATTGGGCCGGTTTTATCATCAAAAACCCAACATTTGAACCTCACAACTTTCGCTCCAAACAATTATCTGAGTTCTGATTGTATCATGACATGATCAATATGTACATTGTCCAGTTTCACCCGCTCTTTCACCTCCCGAATTCAGATTTGTGAGCAGACCAATATTTGGTGATTCACCATCGAAAACCAGGAAATTTCGCATACAAATTGGGGTTATTTCACAGCAATTAAACAAATATTGGTCAGATTGCAAAACTGAACACGGGAGGTGCAAGAGCTGCTAAAACTGCACAATCTACATATTGATCATGTCACAATACAATCAGAACCCTTGAACTCATGTATAGGGAAATTGCTGCGAAAGTTATACGAACGGTAAATTCGAACCGCTGTCCAGGTCACAACCCATCGCTGGTCACCTGGTTTGGGTACCTTGGCGGTTCGTGACCTGGCCAGGGGCCTTGGGTTCGGTTCCAACCCAGACCACATCCTGATAACCCGGAACCGTTGCTGCCACCACTGGTGAGAGTGATCTTGTAAGAGTGATCTTGTAAGAGTGATCTGGTAAGAGTGATCATGTTAGTGCAACATTGTTAGTGTGACCATGTCTGAGTGATCTTGTTTGTGTAATCTACCAGTGCAGTCTGATCAGAATGCTGTTGTCAAAGCGACCAGTCAGCATGACTTGTTAGTGCAATAGTGTCAGAGTGATCGTGTCAGAGCAATATGTTGTAGTGACATGTCAGTGTAATCTTTTTATAGGCAAGTTGTACTTGATGAGCATGAATCACCCATTACCCCTAACTGTGCTGTATATATATGAAACAATTGAATTATTATGATGAAACCATTGCATATTACTGTATAGTGCAATGATAAGGTGTTTCATCTGCTGTTCTAGGCAATGTTATGTTAGGTACATGCAGTATATATCTAGGTCATGGAGTACTGGGGTAGCACCATTACATGTACTAGAATTTGTACTCTGCTATAGTATAGATTTCAATTCTCTATCTAACTACTCTACAATATCTACCACAACTGGCTACTAATCCCAAAGCCTCATATAGAGATAGTCCAATAGTGCTATTACAGGTTATGAAACCAAGACAGATGTAGTAATACCAAATATCAGGTTGGTAATGATATCCACCGAATGAATACCAGGTCCCATTTCTTTTCGAATGAATTAATGTATTTCTGTTTCCAGTTGGAAGTGTCTGTGACTATTCTGAAATGAATATATATATACAACAAACTTGTGTTGAATGGGTATATATGTGTCTTGTTGGCATTATAGACATAAGTATAATACTAATCCGAATACAGTTGCCAAAATGGATGGGAGTACTTGTGAGTGTAAATGCATAGGCAACATTACTGCTCGAGATGAAAAAGTCATCGTGAGCTGACATCAAGGAAATACTGTTACCTCGCACCATGTTAAGTGCCACTATTATGTTATCCCTCTCTTTATGCACAGACCACCTCAGATGCATAAACTGTAGAACAGAAAACGACAGATGAAAGGCCAGGAATTATTGAGTAGCTATGCCATGTACAAAGGTGTAAATACCTACAAGTCCCGAAACTGATCTGTACTCCTCGGGGTGACCTTCCAGCAAAGCTGGCACATGGGACAATTGCTCCTCCAGTTGGTTGCCATTCTGACGTGGTATAATACTGAGCTCGTACTATGTGTCCTGGGCTAACATCCAAAGAATTACACCAGTAAGGTAAAGTGAAGGCAGAAACAAAAGAAAGGAAAAGCAAATTGATTGCATTCCTTCGGCTCTGAGTTCTGAAACTGTATTGTCCCATTGCTTCGGCTCCCTGAACGTAGACTATAATTCCGCCTGATTTTCACTGCTGAACTTATCATGTATGCAACCCATAATGTGGAACCATATTCATAGGACGAATGATGTGAGAGATGGTTTCTACAATCATCATTCGAGATGAGCTTCCACTGACAACTATGCATCCATTAGAGCTTCTGCTACTGCGAAAAAGGGTAGATATCAGAAGTTATCAATCTTATGCCTCTGTCGCATCGTTTGTAGGCCTGTCTCAACCATGGACATCTCACATACTGATTTCTCAAGAATGGCTCTACTTATTATGTTCATGTGCACTTGAACCATCAGCAAAAAGCGAAATTGGTTTCCGAAAATGGACCCCATGCACTGATCCTTCTCCACATCCTCCATAAATAATCCCAGCGACTGATTTGCAACCAGCCACCAAGCTTTGAAGTGTCGAATGATGTGATTGTGTGGTCACAAAATTTGAAAAACTTGTTCAGGCATTCAAGGTAATTTACCGCACTTGTTTGTTCCAGGTTGGTCCTCTAGATTTTAGTCGGTTGAACAGTTTCATGAACTGATCCATTGATTTCAAGAATATTCTTAACTATTTAATCCCTTGAGACATCCATTATACAGAAGCTTGCACAACGCCCATGACAAAAATTCAGAGGAAACACTCTTCAGAATTCAATATATCACTACAACGATTACTTCAAGCATCGAATCACATCATCAACATGTAAATCAAATGGAACGCATACAAGTCCATCGTGTTGCTCATGTACCACCGTATTCTATATAGTTGGGGCATCAGTGGGAGAAGGTGTACAGCTCGATAGATGCCACATATAGGGACAATGTCAGTGGTTCCAACGCCAAAATGAGGCTTGCCACAGTAGCTTCCATTGTGCAAGTGTCGCATTGCAGGTTGATGTCTCTCATCGACAATCGCCATACCAGCGGTCTGACGGATCGGCCATGTTGCAAACATCTGAATGAAGGCAACAAGCGCTTTAATGCTCAATTCAGCTTCTTCGACAAAGAAAAGACACTTCAACCATGCGGGAATGCGTCCAGCAGTTGACTTGAAGTGGCTATCCAGACTCGTCCCTATCCAGAAAAGCACTGTATTATTTCTTGGTGCCTTATACGTTCTCCACCTTGGGGACCCAGTGCAATGAACCATATGGATTGCCTGCTCGTCGCATTGACAAGATGTCACCAGAATTGCTACTGCATAGATGCCGAATGTATTTTGCATCATTGAGACAACTGAAATACTGATTGTGATCGACATAGTCTGGGATGTCAGTAAATCTCTTCCATCACCAAGCAATGTGATTGTATAGCTCCCCTTTTGGCATTGCACACCTCTCGGCCAAGACATCAACAGTCTTGATTTCTGGTCGCCGGATTTTCATCATTTGATTGATAGGGGTGGTCTTCACAACAGATTTGGACAGCAAAAACTGGTTAGTTCGGTTCCACACCTGCCCAAAAACCCGACCTGCTGCATCTTGGTGAGCCAAACCTGGACCTGTACCCATCAATCCACGAGTTTTGCTGGGTTTGGCTAGACCTGTCAGTTCCAATCTCTGGTTCTGGGTTTCAGGTCTCTCTATTTATGGTTGCATTCAGATATCCTGCTGTTCATTGCAACATATTGACTTTGGTACGTCATTGACCCTATTGAAATCCTTTGGCCGCCATTACAATAAGAAAAAACAGACAAATACTCCCTTTGCAATCCTGGAAATGAGAGTCTGCGGAGCCTCAACGATGTCTTCTACTCCACATTGGGTACTCAGAGTGGCGATTGGTTGCAAAGATTTATAAATGAGGTATAGGCCACCATTATTGACAAAAGAGAAAGCAACATGCTCCCTGCTATATTCTGAAAATGAGTGTCAATAGAGCGTCAATTATTTTTGGCCTTGTAAGTCAGGTACTGAATCAGAGCCTTGGTCGCTGTGATGTGTAATGAAAGTATTGGCCGCCTATATGGGTAGAAACGCGTGTGACGACATGGCTACTATCTCCTACAACCGAGTGTCGACGGAGGTTCAATGATTCTTGGTCTTGTAAGTTATGTAATTAAATGTGACATGTTCGTTGTTATACATATTCTAAGTATTGGCCACCTTTATAGGCAAATGAGAAAGTGACACATGCCCTGCCCCATCTTGAAAATGAGTGTCAACGGAGCGTCAAAAATTTTTGCTCTGGTAAGGCAGGTAATCACAGAGTGATTTGGTTGTTGTCGGATACAATCAAAGTATTGGCCACATTTATAGGTGGTAGAGATAGCGACACACTCCCTGCCTAATCATGAAAGTGGGCATGAACGGAGCGTCAACTGTTTGGGGCCTTGCATCATGTTCAATCAAAGACCAATGTGGCGATGATTGTCTACATACGAAGTTTGACCAGTTTTATAGGCTAAAATGCTCATCAACACTGAGTAGCAGCTTAAAAATGAATTAACTTTCAATTGTCCTGGAGGCTGTCACAGGAGTATATCTTGCTTTTCTGCCTCTAAAGGCTGCCAACTCAGGGTGAATAGATGTCTGCAATCAAGCGCCACGTAGATTACCCAAGATGTAAGACCAAAATTCGTTGACGCTCCATTGACATTAATTGTCAAGATGGGGCAGGGAGCCTGTCGCTTACATTTTTGCCCATAAACGCGGCCAATACTTGGATTATGTATAAGAATGACAAAGTCACTGTTCAATTAGCTGACTTACAGAACCAAAATCGTTCACCCACCGTTGAAACTCTGTTTCAGAATAGGGCAGTGACTGTGTCGTTGTCTGTTTTGCCGATAAAGGCTGCCGATCTGATGGTTATGCATAAATGCGAACATGTCACATTTCAATTACCATATTTGCATGACCAAACATTGTTGACGCTGCATTGTCGCTCATTTTAAGTCATTGTGTGGTCAAAATCTGCTGTCATCAACAACTGTAAGTATAATTATTTGAACTGATTGGTTGCCTTCCTGCCTGATTGAGACTGTGCCCTTTGGCAAAGCCGAGCCCAGTACTCTTCTTGAACAGGTTACTCTCATTCTATTACAATGCATATATCTAGGTAAATGATACATTTTGCCCGCTATACTTCTGTTCATCAATCAATATCCACATGCGACTGCTCACTCTTGTCCCATACCATGTCTCTATGTGACATTCTCGGTCAATCAACATATAGATCCTAGTGACAACATATTGACTCATTCTGACCTACTTTTTCTTGTTTCCCTTACTCCATTTTATTTCCATTGCATTGACCGTCAGCAACACCTTTTCAGCCTCATTGTTTGACCTGGGTGTTGGCCGAATCAATCGGTGGACATTAGGTGTGGCACTCGCCCCCTGCTTCTCTGGGCATTCCGGATTCATGATGCCATTGTCTTGCTCCACATCAGCTTCATCGTCTGCCTCCCAGTCATCTTCGCTGTCATTTGAATTATCCAAGTCACAATTCCAGTTAAGCGAATTCTTGGTGTCGGAAATACTTTCTGGTGCACCATCCTCATTACTTTGTCCTGGATGATGGTTGATTCACCGGATTTGGTAGACATTGAATACCTGTGTTCGTCCTCCAGAAAGGTCCTTCACAGACAAAACTAGTGGCAAAGTTGATCTTCCTGGCAATTTGAATGCAGCCGCACCGTCATGCTGAATGTTTGACCAGGATGCTTTGCCAATCGGTTCAGTATACGAAATGTATCAAATGGCTGTCATTTGCTGGTTCTCGGCGTGAGGTTCTTCATGTGTAGCACATCGGATTTAGCTGCCACACCTCCAAAAATTGGTGGACCTTTGCCATGTGGTGCACTATTCTTTCCTGATGTCTCTCTCTTCAATTCGAAGTCGTTTTCAATTTCCGTTGTATCCAATGCTGGGTTATCACCTGCGAATATCACATTATTGGCTTGAGTAAACTCCCTAACAACAACTGTTTCGCAAAGGGTCTCGGCTTATGATACTGACTGCCTCCAGCCAATTACGACTCGCCCAAGGGAGAAACTGGCCTCCACTCTGAGAACATGTGGTATAATGCACAATATGTTGTGTGCCACATTAGAGAGATTGGTGTACTTTGAGAGCCTTTACTCCTGTTGGCGCCACCAATCTGTGATATCTGGTATCGAAAGTGTGCTGCAAATCTCCATAGGGTGGGAGTGGTAATCTTTCACATAAACTTGGCCCCAGTTCTTTGGTGATTTAGGTGGTGAATTCAAAGAAAACCTTGCAGCTGTCAATAAATGCATGGCACAATCGCTTCATCCGGGCGTCATTGCAGCCACCCTTCTAAGCATTCAATATTCTTCATCATCACTGGATGAATCATATGGATCAAAAGACAATTGACCAGATCCAGAAGCCATTGCAGAGGGGAAGAGATTGCTGCTCGGTATTCTTTCAGGCTGAATGACACACAACTGTCTGTGTTTGGCACAGCATTCATTCCCCACACACCGCAGAAACACCTCTTGGTATAGGGTAGTATAGGAAGTCTCGTCCTCAGGATTAATATCCATTCCCTTGGCCCACTTCCTGAACAATTGCAACTTCCGGAAAGGATCAAGGATATGGGCTGAAATCGGAAGCATACCAGTCATTGGAGTTACTTCGGCATAATATTTGTACAGCTTCTGGGTCGTAAACTTCATAGCATAGTATAATTATTCCTTCCAATGAGGCTTGTGCTTAGCTAAATATCACATAATGCTGTCAATATGATTGAACATGTCATTGTAAACTGTCCTAATGTGATGCAGCATAACCGTTAGCCATTTTGACATCCATAAGGTACAGTATTGGAATGTCCTTGAAACATCCATCGCATACTTGACCATGGTCCATTCATTGTGTATTGCGAATACTGGCCTGTAATGGCTGTATTTTGGATTCTCGAGCCACTCGCGGGTTAATTCTTGTAATTGATAGGCTCGCTCAAGCATCTCCAATGTGAAATTCCGGAGATGTTTCATATCCATAATCGGCCACACTGCGATTCGTTCTTTGGCTGTTTGACAGTCAACGAACTCGTTTCGATGACCCAGTTTCAGTGTGATCATTACAGCGAGCATTCGCTGCTATATGAAGGTCCGTTTGAGCACATTCAAAATTTCCTGAAATACATAATTTTTCAATTATCTTTGCTAAACCTGGTCTCATGGCCAGAAGCTTGTTGATTCTAGCATTACTCTCTTGTCGAAGTCTTTGACCCTTTGCAATGTCTGTGGTATAAATATCACTGAATTGCTGGTCGCACTCACGGGCTTCCCAAGACTTCGTGCAAGGCATTTACTCCGAGACTGCTCATGAATGCACCTAAAGCAAGCTGAATGACATGTGCCATGCAAGGTATGTGGTTCCTCAATGCAGGCCACTCAATTCAAAAGGCCTCAAGGGTTGATTGTAGTTCCCGCATCATTGAGTACTTGGAGGAAGTGTTATGTGGTGTAAATCCAAGCGAACAGCTGTCAGTAAGCTCAAAACGATCAAGAACTTCTTTCATATGTTTGGCTAGCTTTGCTCCAGTATGTTGTCCCCTGACCTATTATCCTTGATTAGCTATCAAAATAAGAAACGAATAGGCTATCAATCACATCGAAAGCGAGTTGTTCCTCTCGCAATGCCCAGTTTCGATCCATATAGTAAGCAATGACTGATGTTATGGCTAATTTGTTCGCTGAAGTCCACCTGTCCAATGCAAACCAACTTTATTACTTGATGGCAACTGCTTCCTAATTGCATCCACTGTCAGTGAGTATTCCCTCCAGCAAATGTTGCTAAGGGTGATGGTGGACAAAGCACCAGCTCACCGCATAATGCAACATATGACCGCTTTACCTGAAGGTTTGATATTGTGTTCCATGGTATGGGATCTGAAACAAATCGTCGCATGAGATAGCGATTCCAGGTGTCTTGGTGAAATTCGGTAGTTACAAAGTCCTTAGATGCCAGTTTGGAGCGTTTTGTCTGTCAATTGATTCAATATTGATTGGATTTAAATGTAGAATATGAATTACCTTCACGAACTGACTATTGTATTTCCCCGAAATCTGTGTCTCTTCTGCATGGCTCAAGCTGTGTATTCAACAGTTGAAGCGGTCAATTCAGAGACAGTGGACTCTGTTAATTTGTGTATCTTTGCGATGTGCACTCTTGCCAGCCAGTGTTTCCCCATCGAGCTGGTCCCACATTCTGATGGATGGTGAAGAACATGATGGCAAATGATACAGATGATGCCGGGGATGCCAGTCTCTGCAATTCTGCAATTCAAATAGAATCGCCAAAAAGTCGCAAGTCTTTAACGATTCCAATCAATTCGATGCTTGAACCGCAGATTAATGGAAGCCCACCAAGCATCGAATAAGATTTGCAAAGTAAGGTTGCACATATTACGCATCAACACATCGTGATTTTTGGAAGATATCATACACTCAGGCAACGAAGTATTTAGAGAGTTTGAGTCTGACACACAAGTAGGACCTCAAATGCTGCATACTTGAACTTGAGAGACTGTCAAAAAATACGTCATTGTGAAGTACAACACAGCTTCTTAAATATTGACTCTAGAGCTACGAGCATGAAAATAGTCAGACCTCTGAGACAATGCATGTATATTGGTGAAGTTGTATACAAGAACATATTGGATAGATTTACCATTGCAAACTAAATTTAGAAACGATACAACGCAGTTCGTTGCTATGTAGCATACTGAGCCCCCACAAACACTGTTGACGCTCCATTGATGCTCATTTTGATGAGGCAGTAGGGATATTGTCACTTGCATTTTTGCCTATAAAGGCGGCCGATAGATCAATTATTGGTTAATACATTTGTATAGCCCGTTGATTGGCGAAGTCACAAGGCCGACAATCATTTACCCTGCATTGACCCTCATGTTTAGTAGGTGGTAGCGATATCGAAACCAGCATTTTAGAAATAATTCTGACCTGTGAGACATTGCCTGCATATTTGTGCAGTTGTATACAAGGACATACTGGAAAGATTGACAGTTAAAAATTCCATTTAGGAACTATGCAACGGAGTTGATTTCTGTGCAGCTTACTGAGCCCTGCATGTTAGGGGTTCTCTCTTCGCAGCAGTAATGATACATGACTGGATTGCAGTAAGTACTTGTGATGACCATTGTGCAATTCACATGCAAAACACCTACTTGCGGAACATCATCATGGTTGGTAGCCAAGTGATCTTTGGCTGGATTGAACTTGGGCCGCATGTCGATCAGTTAGCGACAAACATGTTTGCACTAGCGGATTCAAGTTTGATGATGCATTTATGTCGCCATTACTGGGATGTGGAAAACCATCAGCAGTGCACATAATTATTGACCACACCTACTAAATCTTATCCAGGGGGACAAAACCCGGTTAAGTTGTGCTTACACAGAAATACATGTGCAGCAGACGTTTTCGCAATATGCAAGAATGAGGGATTTGCAAGCTCACGCACTAAGCTGTGAATATGACTTGCAGCACTCCCCTGTCTACGGAAGGTCGAGACTGGAACATGCAGTGTCTGAGCGATTCATGACATTGGCTTAAGATCAGAGGCCTCAAGTAAATCTGCTGATTGAGTTCAGACAGTATGCATTGCAACGTCATTCTAGTATAGAGATAAGAGGTTGACATGTCATAATCTACATTGGGAGAGTATCGGTTGGTCACCAATTAAGTCTCTGATGCATTACTGAATAGCCAAATTAATGGCGAGGCATTAAATAGCAAGAGCTATTACAATATATTGCGATAAGCACTGATAAGACTATAAGTCATCAGATGTTTCAACTACTGATCAAATGGAAAGCAAGATGTCCAAGTCGAAGTTATGAGTTGTCCTATTAGTGCGTTTGATATGATGTCATGAGGATGGCCCATAGTGGGGGCATAACGCCTTGAAACCACTCATGCATGAATACAATAACCTTGAGGGAATTCCTGGCACTATCAATGAGTCACTTAAGATGATTTCGGCAATAACCAATGAAACAGACTATGTGTCATGGTGATGACCCGAAGGCAAGCTTGACTTGAATGCTCAACTATATACAAACTCACATTGTCCCCGACAATGAAAAGAACCAAGCTCTAGCAGCAATCCACAGACAGACATTACTAGCAAAGCACACCTTAAAATATTATTAAGAATTGTATCTAACAACCATCAAAATTACCTCTTTAATTAACCTATGTGAATATGCTTTATATGTGTTGAAAGAAGTTCACACAATCACAAGACGCACATCAAAAGGTTGTCGCAAATTTTGGTGATCTCGTATTCTATTACAACTAGCAGAGTGTAACCCACATCTCCCACATCCTTTTGAACTTGGCAGTGATCCCAGGTGATGGTTATGAGGTAAACCGGTACATCACTACCGAGTTGTTGCCATTTGAACAGTTTTCATAAGAGTGACCTTGGACAGACGAGGAGGCATGGTGAGCTCTGACTAGTTGCACTATATACGAGGTTGAGTCGTGGGATAAGACAAGGAATTAGATAGGCGGCTGGACTTAGTCTTTAATGAATGTTGAATTGATTATTGGGACTTAAGAACCCCCGTAACACCGCCAAACACAGTTGACACTCAGTTGTTGCTCTTCTTTTGGAGGTGGTAGCCATATCATCAGTAGCATTTTTGCCCATACAGGCAGCCAATACTGTGATTGTGGGTTAACACAGTTGCACAGCCCTTTCTTTATCCAAGTCGCAAAACCAAATATTGTTGACACTCCCATGACGCTCATCTTTAGGAAGTGCTAGCAATATTATAAGTAGCATTTTTGCCAATAGAGGCGGCCTATAGTCTGATTATGAGTTGACGCAGTTGCACAGCCTGTGGATTTTCTCGATCACAAGACCAAAAACAATATACACTCAGTGGATGGTCATTATTAAAAGGTGGTAGCGATGTCGTAGGTAGCATTTTCGAACATAATGGTAGCCAATACTTTGATTATGGGTCAATGTTGTCGCACGGCACTTGGATGATCCAAGGTGTAACATGAAACATCGTTTATGCTCCTTTGACACTCATGTTAGGAGATAGTAGCATTATCGTCGCAACCACTTCATCATAGAGACGTGGCCAATACTACGATTATTGGTCGATCCCGTTGCACATCCAATGAATGATATGAGATGCATGACAGACATTGTTAAGGCACCTTTGACACACATTGTTAGGAGATAGTTGCGATGTCATCGCCATCAGTCTTGCTGAGAATGTCAGCCAATATATTGATTATTGGTTAAGGTCATTGCACAGCCCTTGGATCATCCATGATGCAAGACCAGAAATTGTTGAGGCACCGTTGAGGATCATTTCTAGGATGTGGCAACGAGTATGTCGCATTTCTATTTGCCTATAGAGCCGACCTATAATTTCACTTTTGAAGGATGCAACTGTGCAGCTCTTTGATTGCTGACAGTGCAAGACTACAAATCATTAACACTTCATTGACGCTCACGTCCAACTTGTCTAAACAGTCAATGTATGTCCTATCATTGCATCACAAAATTCATATCGTAGTTATTGACAACCACTACGTGGTGTGTATCAATACTCATTTGCATCTAAAGCTTTGTCTCCTCTCAATTTCTGATCCACAAGTACACATGCTATCTGAGCAATGGATGATGTGGCCCTGTTGCATTCCAGCACTTTTGGCCGGCAATTTACAGCATGTAGATCCATTCAATACTTTTTGAGTAACATAGCCCAAGTTGCTCACCATTCCGCATCCAGCTCCTCCTCCTCGATTTCCAGAACTTATCCTAAGCAATGTTCAAAATCTTGACCATGTGCACCAGGTCTGCGCGGCGAGTTATGCAGTTGGATGCATGGTTGAATGCCGCATGACCATTGTCATTCGTACAGGTTTGCTTCACACATTGGCCACTCCTTTGATGGCTAGTATGACATCACTGACTCAAAGTAGCGAGTACATGTCATCGCTAATTGAGATTCTGCGTTTCCACTTAATCGTGATGGGCAGGTCAATTTCAGGTTCCTTGGTCATGTATCAACTTGATTTGGAGTCAAGAATATTCGCATGGCCCATACGACCCTTGCACATGCACCGACAAAATGTCATGTCTCACAATTTAGTCACAAAAATCAAGTAAAAGCTGACATGTAGCAAAATAGGTACACAATTTACCTTTCAGAGAGATACGCCGTCAAACATTGCATTTTGCTCATCCATTCTGCTGGCATTGCAGAAGCTGGCACCATTTCTTCATCAGAACACGATTCCAATATGGTATTCAGCTAGGGAGGCTATATGCAGCAGTTGAAGTCGACAGGGGTAACAGATTTTAATGGCTTGATCAGTGACAAATTGGGTGCCACATCTGGCGGGATAGCCACCATGCACCGGGGTGATTGTGGTTTCTCTAAACCTAGACTCATATGACTACTTCCTGGTCGAGAAGTCACTTGCGGTATTTGCGATTCCCCGGTGATAGTTTCAAGGGACTCTAGTAGCTCTCCAAATGTTGTCGGTGGAGGTGTGGCTACAACCAAGTATGGTTAGGGCATAACATCTGCCGGAACTCTCGATTCGGCCGTACTGTGGATCATATCTCTCCCACCGAAGTTGTGGGCCGGGTCCCCCCATCCTGGTTGCGTCTATTTGTGAAGCATCATCTCCTTCTGCTGCAAACTCTCCATGGGTTGCTGTAGCATTGTATAGATTGTGCCCATCACGCAGCCGGGTTCATGATCTTCACTCGGCTTGCCCAGCCTTGAATCTTCTTCATCATCATTCTCATCTTCCGCATCCGCCTCATTGTCTTGACTTGCAAGATCGCTCAGACAGTCTCCGATAGCATTTAGCATCTCCTTGAATGTTTTTTCAGGTTTCCTGGCTGTCACTCCTGCCAGTTCAGCAAATCACATACTGTCCTGCTCTGGGAGAATTGCTGCCTCAGCGGCTTCAACACGCTTTCTTGCCATAGCAGATTCTCTATCCCCATAATCCTCGATCTATTTCACCTTCTCATTGTTGCTTAATCAGTGCATTTGTTGTCTTTCTCCACCGCAAGCTTCTTTTTGGATCGCAAGCTGCGCAGTGCTCCTCCAAGTCAGAACCTTCCTACCTGCAACCCAATCTCGTCTTCATTCTCTTGAAGATGGAGTCTTGTGGAGCAATTTGTCCATTTGCTGTATTTGCCTGCCAGATGTGGTGAAAGCTTCTTTTTCAGACCATTGACCATTGAATTTTGTGTTGACTTTGTTGATGGGCGAGATGTTGGATGTTACAAGGTATGGACTACCTGGAGGTAAGCTGCGTCTTTTTGGTCAAGGTTGGTACGCTTGATCAACTTGAACAAAACAAAATCTGCATTTTGACTATTACTTTGTTAGGAATAGCAATTCTAACCATACAACATGCCATGATTTTTAGCGTGTGTTTCATGAAACATCCTGGGGATGTCTTCAGACAAATATCACGAGACGTCTTTTCCGTCAACGAATGTCCTTTTTATATGCATCAATCATGAGATTTCTGCTGCCATGCACCTCGAGATATCCTGGTGAACACACAGGCAACATCGGACTGCCATACTACAAATCACACGAGAATTGTCAACTGCTGCAATGTGCGGCTATACGCAGCACGGTTCAGTCTGAGTAGATTGTGCAAGTTGGCTGTTACTCATTCCAATTTGACTTGAAGCTGACTATATATTCCTCAGGACCTCCCAGTTCTTGTCGTTATCATCTTTCTCTTCTTCTCCACGACGGCAAATCGTGGCTCCACTAACACCTGCGCAAGGTGCGAGCGGATCTGAATCTAGTCGAATGACAGGCGCTTCATCCATTGCGCCACCAACTGTGACCCAGCCAGAATGCAGACATCAGTTAGTCCACTGCGATGCTGCCAATGCAGCCACTGAAAATATGACCCAGAGTGCACATTTAAAAATGGTACCTAAAACCGGAAGCAGCAAGAACAAGAAGCAGCACGCCATACGATGTGAGTAAATTCATACCCAGGTAGACGGCCATCAACTAACAGTCAAATGTACAGCTGGTGAAAGTAGAGAGCTTTTGTGACCAATTTATTACTTCCTGTAATGGGAGACCTGCATGGGTGACCAAGGTATTTGTCCGCAGTGTCCATGAAATCGAACATCATGATGATGACAGCTCAGGGATTTTCAGAGACAAATTTGATGATAAGTGTCCCTCAGAGCGGACGAGGCAGGCATTGATTACCTGGGAGGAGGCTACGGTAACAAATACGGTTGAGGTATTACCCAAATCTCATATTTAGAATTAGCAACTGATTTCTTGAAGGTTTTCAACATGTCTTCTACTATGGCAAGGCAAGGAGGTTGGGTACAACTAGAACAGTCCAACATGCGCCTTGCGTTGTATATGAGTGATATGGCCAAAGGAGGGTTTTCGCGCGCCACAATTGAGGAAATGCAATACCTGATCGACAATCATCGCCGCAAAGTCTCAGAAGAGAAGAAGCGGGGAGTTGTGTTTCTTGGGCATAGAATGGCGAACGCTGGGATAGAAAGACACCCAGCTATGGTTCTTAAATATCTGATGGACGGCCGCTTTCCTTGCCAGAATGGCACAGCAAAGATTTACTCAGACACTCAGAAGGCGCAAAGGCATGGGTGCAGCTGCAGACAAACAGACGCCATTTCTGGCCAGAAACTTATCTGCGCTACCTGCGCCACCTGGTGACATTGAGGGAGCTCAAAGTTCCGAAATTGAATGTGTGCCACCCGGATATGTGTATATACCGACATCTCTTTCCAACTCTCAGTGTTTCAGTCTTGTTGCATATGGCATGGATCTCAAGGGCGATCAAGATTACAATCCAGATTGGCTGGCTGATGATGGAGCATCCACTGGTTTGTACTCAATCTGCTGAACAGTAATGCTGCTGAAATGTGTTTTGCAGATGTGAGTAGTTTATTTAGCAAACCTGAATCTGAAAACGAGCATTGATGAACAGGAACAGAATTTTTTGGTATATTATTATCTACAATTAGCAGACACTTTACAGTGTATTTCAAAGAATACATATACATGTGTTCATAAAAAACAATGTAGTGATAAAGGAGAAAGTACAAGAACACGATAGAAAGGCTGCCAAAACACCATTAATGATATAGCATGCCAAATGAAATGATTGCATATTGCAGAGATGCCTGTGGCAAATCGAGCGTCAATGGAGCATCAACGATTTTTGTTCTTGTAAGTCAGGTAATTAGAAAGTGATCTGCTCATTATTATTCATAAAGACATTATTGGCCACCTGTATTGGCAAAAATGCTATCGATGACATCGTTACTGTGACCTGAAAGTGAGTGTCAACAGAGCGTCAATGAGTTTGGGTTTTGTAAGTGAGGTAATAGAAAATTAGCTTCGTCGATGTTATGCATAACCAACGTACTGGCAGCCCTAAATGGGAATAATAATTGACACATGGACACTGCCCCATCCTGAAAATGATTATCAACAAAGTGTCAAAGATTTCTGGCTGTGCATCATGGGTACTGTAAGTGGCGACTGGTTGTGGACATCCATGAATGATGTATTGGCCGCCTTCACAGTCAAAAACAACAGCGACACGTTGCCTGCCCCAACCTGCAAATTCACGTCAACAGAGCATCAACAATCTTTGGCTTTGTATCTTGGGTATCTTAGTGGCAACTGGTTGTAGACATCCATAAATGAGCTATTGGCTGCCTTTGAAGGCCAAAACAACAAGGAAACACTCCCTGCCCCATCGGGAAAATGGGCGTCAATGGAGTGTCAACAATTTTTGGTCTTTTAACTGGGGTTATCAAAGTGTCGCTTTGTGGCAGGAATTTATACACGAAGTAATGATTGCCTTGTCAGGCAAAACAGTGCATGATATCTTCGTTACCCCATCATGAAACATCAGGAAAATGTATTTTAGTCTCGGGAAGCCTCCAGGAGTGTCTGACAGGATGTGGAGTGTAAACTTAGAAGCATCAATTTCAGGAGAGTACCAGACCCTGGGAGAGCATTCCAGCCGGCCTTCAGAGTAACTGGGATCTCTGATGACTCGAACAGGAAAACTATGGGAGTGACTGTGATAAGTTTCGCAACATATCGGAGGGCCGTAGAGAACTTTGGGTGCACCTGGAAGGGTCACCAGATCAATGGGGAAATCACAAACACAGACTGAGAGATGCCTGGGTCCGTATAGATATTCATTGGGAGGACTACAGGGGTTTTCTGCGACTCTCCGGATGTCCACTAGCAATTGATTTCCCTCAACAGTGAATATCATGGATGGATTATTGTTCATTATTACTTCTGAAACATACTAGCTACCATCATCTTCGACATTATATTTATTGTCTTGCTACATTATCTTACAAAAGAACAAGGCAGGTGGTTTGAACGTAAACGCAGGTACACTGAAACATTAACCAACTAAACAGTCAAATGATATCAATCGAACACGGTGTTGATGTCATCCACTACTTCTCCCATCGCATGAGGGCCAACAAAAGCAGGAACACATGATTCATCAATAGTGCAAAGTTGCGGGAGGTGCTCCTTGTATTTGCTGATTATGCGTACATGGCGGGTGGCTGAAATTCAATTCCAATGTTGCTTGGCTCGATTTGCAATATTTAACAAAGGTGTAATGAGATGTTAGCTAGCTGCACCTTGAAATTGAGGTTTGAAATGTAATATGATACATTCAGATGAAAAAGGGGACCAGCTACCAGGGCAAAGAGGAGCGCCAGATGGGAAGTGCTATGTGGAAAAGAGAAGTGCACTGAAAGTGTTGCAGGGAGTGTTAGCAACGGGTCCGGGTAACCCGCCAGCGGTCCGGGTTCAAACCGGATAAACTGTTCAGTTTGGTCCCAGAACAGTCCAAAAACACGATACGCAGATTTTTGGCTGGGTGTAGCATACCGCAGAGCCTCATTTTCGTCAACTCAGAACTTTGGCTCCAATTCAGTATTTGAGATTTGATCGTATCACAATATGATATATGCGTAAAAGATGCAGTTCTAGATGCTCTTTCACCTCCCAATCTTCAATTAGCGATCCGATCAATATTCGTTGAGTCACTTTGAAACATACCAAACTTTCGGTATTATTCCATGGCAACTGAGCAACTACTGATTAGATCACCAATTGGAGAATGGAAGAAGAAAGAGCATCTAAAAGTGCAACTTTTATGTATATATCAAATTGTGATATGAACAAAACTCAAATAATTAATTGCAGCCAAAGTTCTGAGTTTGCGAAAATGTGGAACTGACTAAATAACCACGTGTTTGGTGCAGTATGGAATTATGATAGGGTAGAACCCATTTGAACGGTTCCAGTTCGGTTCCAACCCGGACCTGGAACCTAATTCCCAATTTGGAACTCTCGCTAACACTAGTTGCAGGAGCGCGGAGTGCAGGAGAAGGGTGTGGAAACTATGCTGCCGGCCGCTGATGGGGTTAGAGGAGCGTCAAAAGTACCGGATGAGCGCCGAAATGGGGGGGGGGGGGGGTGACAGAGTGAAAAATAAAATAAAGAACAACAAAAAATGAAAGTGGAGAACCAAAGACGGAAAGGGGCGCA
>Ga0307515_10000852_pt1 | contig 70228 bp, 45 predicted proteins | sample 17_EM_MG_FD_194513 | JGI IMG/M metagenome (GOLD analysis project Ga0307515, IMG submission 194513) | Populus trichocarpa ectomycorrhiza microbial communities from riparian zone in the Pacific Northwest, United States - 17_EM | ecosystem: Host-associated > Plants > Roots > Unclassified | place... | reverse complement strand
ATAATTATAACTAGACTAATCGAATATATAGCGGCCGTGGTAGGGAATATAGTAAAGGGTATAATTAATATTAACTATAAGGTAATTATAGAGGTCCTTATAGAGGTTTATTTTAAAGTAATTGCTAAAAAAAGTGCTATGTTTGTAAGAAGCTAAATTACTAGTTAACTAGACACTCCCTTAATAAGCGAAAAGAGGCATATAATAAGTTCCATTAAAGTATAAGAAATGTTAGAAATTATAAGGTTACTATGGCCTACTTCTAAAGCTTTCTAGTTTAATACAAAGGTATAAAAGACCTTAAGGGTAAGGTTAATAAGGTTAAACAGCTCCTTATAGATATAAAAATTAAGGATTACTCTTCTAACTAATACTTTACGGAGTATAGTAAGGTAGATAGTATATAAACTATCGCTATTCTTAATAACTAATCTATACTCCATTCTATTACGAAGTTAGATATCTTTAATAAGCTAAAGGAGAGCTTTACGTTTTCCTTTAATAACAGATACTCGGCGAATATCTTCTATAGTATTATACCGGATACTAGAGCCATAGGAGTATCTATAGTAGAAGAATCTTAAGTTTAAGCCCTTTAGTAGCTTAATAGCTCTATTTAGATTAATTATTTAACAGCAGGCCAATACACGATTTGTTTTAGCAAGGGTACTGCAATCTCCCTTAGCATAATTAGGGTTTAAACCCCCTTAGGGTATATTACTTTTTACGTTGTTTCTATAAACACCCCGTTTCTATTTTATATTAGAGATATAAATAAACTAGGCGTTAAGCTTAATAACCTTAAGAATATACTTATATAGGGAGATAATTGGGTGCCTATTATACGTAAGTAGGGTTACCTTTAGCTGCTCCTTTAATAACCAGAAAAGAGTATTGCTTAAAGCTATTTAACTAAGTTAGAGTTACGCCAACTACACCGTCGTTTTGGCTACTTATCCGTTTATTAATTGCTTAGGGTTCTTTAGCAAGTAGGCTATAAAGTTAAGGTTAAGGCAATTAAGCATCTTATAAAGTACTATTATTACTACTAAATAAACCAGAAGTCCCCTAGCCGATTTAAGTTTACCCTTAAAGATAACTATAACTTTAACTTCTATATTATCGTCAACGTTATATATCTTAGCAGTAAGCCAGTACTCTAAGTTATTAACTTTTTAACCTCCTTCTAAGCCGCACGATTTTTAAAGGATATATTAGCTAGGAACGTATAGGATACCCTTTAGTTATACTAGATTAATGTCTACCTAAGACCCCCTAATTAAATCATCTACGATATAGGAAAGAACTTTTTATTTATAGAGTTCCGACAACAGATAAAGGCAATAGCAATTAAGGTTAAGGAAGTCCCCGTTAAGGCGTATAATAGTATTAGAAAAGTGGAGCGATATTACACGCCATTACGCCGCGTATATAAGATTATCTCTTTAAAACTAAAGGACGCTAGTAAAGAACTTACCTTATAAATAGCTATTAAAGCTATTAATAATTCCGCTAGCCTAGATAGACTTATACCTATATTACTAGTCTTTAGCGCCTACCCTTAAATAACTAATAATTCTCTACTATCTCCCTCTATTATGTAATAAGCTAAGGCTATTCGTAAGGCAATAAAGGAGGTATAATGTCTCTATGCTATACGCTAGGTTAATAACGCACTAGGAATAAGAAATAGCCTAAACACCTTAACTATACTTAATCTGCCACTCTAGTCTAAAGTACGCATATAGCGTAAAAAGGGAGAATGGTTAGGCCTATATTAACTTATTATAATTAATAGTTAAACTTATACTATTTAAATACCTTATAGACCTACTTAATTCCATTTAACTATTATTAAGCCTTACTATAAAGATAATAATTCTAAGCCTTTATAGGATGCCCTAAAAAATGCCCTAAAAGAGAACTATAATTAATATGCTCTAGAAGATAACTATAATCCTAATATAATTATAGTAGATGCGCCATAACTATAACGCGGTAGAGGTCGCCTAAAGGGATTATAAAATTGCCAATATCTTATTAATTTTAAAGAACAATTTATTGCCGCCATTAAGAATAGAGTTAAGTTATTAATAGCCTTTATAACAGCTAAAGAGAAGGCTAACTTTAAGCTTGTAAAATAGCTTTAAAAGGAAGGTTATATTATAACTTTAGGAGCTCCTTTTTAAGCATCTAATAAGTAAAAGATTAACAGTCTTATTATAAGAGGAGTCTTTAAATTTAAGAAGTATAACCCTACTAAGTTTAATAAAGTTTGTATCTTTAAGTTAAGAATAGTTAATAAGATTAAAGGTAAAGCTACTAACGCCCTATTTAAGAAATTAAGGCTTATTATTTAAGGTTATAATAATAATAGTAAGGAGGTAATTTTTATATAATCTCCTATAATTTAACAAGCTAGTTAGTAAGTTATTATTATACTAGCTCCCTCCTTAATAAAGAATAGAATGGCGGTTTATTTATAAGATATTACTTAAGCCTATACCTAATTAGAGACGCACCTTTAGCGCTTAATATTAGTATACCTTTTAGAGTAAATTCGCTACTAGTATCCTAAAGATACAATTATAGTTATACTTAAGCCATTATATAGAATTGCAGAGGTAGGAACTTACTAGTGGGCTACCTATAGTAAGCACTATAAAGAAAAGCTTTTAATAACTACTTCTATATTTAATCCCTACTTCCTTATTATAACTATAGGAACTCTATTTAGAATTATTAGTATATAAACTGATAATATAATTATCTTAGGGGACGACTAATTTTTAGCTCTTAAAGAAGATAAGCTAGTAAAGGTAAATCTTATAGCAAAGCTAAAAGAAAAGCTTAATTTAATAACACTATTACTCTTTAATAAATGTATCCTCTCCTTAAATAAGGATTCTATTGCTTTACGCTAGAAGGGTTAAGGTAAAAAGATTAACGTTATTAATATTAATTTCCCAAAGTAAGGATATATAGAGTAACGTGCTTGCAGAGCTTATATTACTTTTATTTATTAACCTAAGGCTTTATTTAATCTCTCCGTTACTACTTAATACTAAGAACTAACTAAGGATAATGTTCTTGCCCTAAATAAACGTCTTTTCTAGTAAATAAACCATCTTAATTAGGGACTACTCTATATACCTATTAATCTTTCTACTGCTAAGCTCTTTGTATTTATTAATAGATTATTTATAAATAATAAAGATTTTAGCTCCTAGTTAGGATATAAAATTATTATTATAAATAAATTTACTAGAGAGAATGACTTTATAATATATAGTAATTTTATCTATTAGAGCTTAATTAAGAGTAAACGCATTACTTAAAGTGTTTTAGCGTTAAAGATATATAGAATAGTTAGCGGAGTTAATATAGCAATTGTAATTAGAACTACCCTAAAAATAATTATAAATTAACTTAAACTTCCTATTATCCCTATAATCGTATACACCGACTTATATTTCCTCTATAAGTATTTAGTTAAGCTTAGTACTATAAAAAAGAAGTGCCTTATAATTAATATTATAGCACTTTAACAATCCTATAAGCGTTAAGAACTCTTTAAAATTTAATAAATTAATAGCTAAGATAACCTAGTAGATATAATAATAAAGGCGAACCTAAATAAGGTATTAGAGATATTTATTAATATAAATACTCTATATATATAAGTTAAAGGTTAGGTTAAAAGGGAGTCCCTAGAAATTTCTTAGTTACGTAAGGTCTTAAGATATCTAGGAACTTTAACTGGCGGTTAAAGTTATCTAATTAGTTAAATTCTCTTACTAAGACTTTTTTAAAGGGGGAGCCTAACTTAATCTAGTTAATTAGGATTTTCTATCCCCAGGATAGAAAATTGTTATTAGCTCGCTTACTACTAGCGCCTTAATGGCCCTTTAAATATAATATCTACCTATAACTCCTAAGTAAGAAAGCACTATATGCTAAGAGGCAAATTTTAGAATAGTAAGACTTATATTATAATGGTAATAGTAAGTAAAGAGGATTAATATTTATTACGCTAGTTAAGCGGTATATATATATAGATAGCAATTATAAAAAAAAGAGTTACTAATGTTAGGAATAAAGGTAAGTGGTTACTATATAAGGTATATTACTACTATATATAGCAAGTTGCCGTTACATACGGCAAGTTGCTATTATATGCCGCCGCGGTACTAGCGTGGTAAGGAACCTTAAGTTCTTTACCCCTTTCTTTAATAATTAAAAAGAATAATAATTATTATACTATCTACGAACCGTAGCTATGTAATATTACCTTATATAACTAATACCTATATTATAGATAATTTAATTAGGGGGTCCTAGGTAGACATTAATTTAGTATAACTAAAGGGTATCCTATACGTTCCTAGCTAATATATTCTTTAAGAATTATGCGGCTTAAAAGGAGATTAAGAAGTTAACAACTTAGAGTACTAGCTTACTGCTAAGATATATAACGTCGACAATAATATAAAAGTTAAAGTTATAGTTATCTTTAAGGGTAAACTTAAATCGGCTAGGGGACTTCTAGTTTATTTAGTAGTAATAGCAGTACTTTATAAGATACTTAATTGCCTTAACCTTAACTTTATAGCCTACTCGCTAAAGAACCCTAAGTAATTAATAAATAGATAGGTGGCCAAAATAACGGTATAGTTAGCGTAATTTTAACTTAGTTAAGTAGCTCTAAGTAATACTCTTTTCTAGTTAATAAAGGAGCAACTAGGGGTAACCCTACTTGCGCATAATAGGTACCTAATTATCTCCCTAAATAAGTATATTTTTAAGGTTATTAAGCCTAACGCCTAACTTATTTATATCTTTAATGCAAAATAAAAACGGAGTGTTTATAGGAATAATATAGAAAGTAATATATCCTAAGGGGGTTTAGACCCTAATTATGCTGAGAGAGATTATAGTACCTTTACTAAAGCGAATCGTATATGAGCCTACCGTTAATTAGTTAATCTAAATAAAGCTATTAAGCTGCTAAAGAGCTTAAACTTAAGGTTCTCCTACTATAGATACTCCTGCGGCTTCTGTATCCGGTATAATATTATAAAAGACGTACACTAAGTATCTATTATTAAAGGAAAACGCGGAACTCTCCTTTAGCTTATTAAAGATATTTAATTTTATAATAGAATAGAGTGTAGATTAATTATTAAGAACAGTAACAGTTTATATACTATCTACCTCACTATACTTAGTGAAGTATTAGTTAAGGGAGTAGTCCTTAATTTCTATATCTATAAGGAGCTATTTAACCTTATTAACCTCACCCTTAAAATCTTCTACGCCTTTATATTAAACTAGGAAGCTTTAAAAGTAGGCTATAGTAACCTTATAATTTTTAACGTTTCTTATAATTTTTAACGTTTCTTATACTTTAACGGAACTTATTATATACCTCTTTTTACTTATTAAGGGAGTATCTAGTTAACTAGTAATTTGGCTTCTTATAAACGTAGCACTTCTTTTAGTAATTACTTTAAAATAAACCTCCACCGGGACCTTTATGGTTGCCTTATAGTTAATATTAATTATACCCTTTTCTATATTCCCTACTACGGCTACTATATATTTAATTAGTCTAGTTATAATTATATTAGTTAGGAATACTTAGTTGGGTAAGGTTTTTAGTATAGAACTATTAAGATTCTTATATTTATATTATAGTACCTATAGCGGAGCGTAGCTTAGTATATACTCCTTTAAATATATCTATAGGTTTATATAGCGCTAAGTTATACTTAGGAACGCTATAGTATGCTAAGATAACCTAGTCCCTTAGGCTGTTTTTATTTTAGTAAGTTTTAGTAAGGCTATATTAGATTTTCTAAAGTTTATTAAAGAGTAGTTAAAGGCACTCTAAATAAGTCTTTATTAGGTTAGAAGCGATAACTTTTTAGAATATAGTCTTCTGCTATTTAGATATATAAAGCTAATAATTCTTATTAATTTTAAAGTAGGCTTTAGTGAGCTAAAGCATTATATTAAAGCTATAGTTTTTACCCGTAATATAGTTATAATAGAATATTGCTGCCTATCCCTTTAATATAATAAAGAAAGCGTAGTAGTACTAGTGGCGTTAAATTCTAACCTTATTATAACAGTTATAGAAGACCTATAGTTTTACTCTAAGTATATTATATAGTTCTCCTTTAAACTTCTTTTCTTTATCTAAATATACCTTTATTAGATTCGTAACTTCTTATAGTAAAGGCTTACCGGTTAGCTAAAGTAAAGGAGGTAGAGGCGGAGTAACTCTAAGTAGGAGGGCACCTCTAGGTGGGAGAGCAGCTTTAGGTAGGGGGTTAATATTCTAGGGGTTTTAATATAAATTAAAGTTACCTTCTAAAGAATATGGGTTATTTTTAGGTTTTTATAGTTAACATATAATCTTAGCTTCCGTCTATATTAGTTCTTTTATACTAGTAATAACGGCCTAAATATTACTAGTAATTAGGTTATTGTTCTTAGTAATATATACCCTATTTCTATAGAGGAAGTCTTAAAAATCCTAAATAATATTAACGTTGCTAAGTGCCTAGGTATTAGTAGTTTATCCTATAAAATCCTCCCTAAAATACTCCTATAGTTATAAATTGGTATAATATCTATTTTAGTAGAATATAATATAGTATAGGAGAAAGCCGTTAACTTATTTTACGGTATAAGTTATTATATTAAAGGCGAATTTGTCCTAATCTTTATTAATAAGTTTTGCGTACTTAGCTACCCTTAGTAGTAAAAAGTCTTTCTAGTTATTTAAAGTAGGCGTAGCCATATTTTTGGAGGGAGGGAAGTGTTATTGGTGTAGGGATTGTCGTTTGGTACGCGTTTGGACATGTATTTGCGATTATAGGGCTTAGGACTAGTTCTAGCCTTAAATCGCGAGGACTTATAAAGCGTGTTATTTTGTATAATGGACGCAAGAATCCGTAATCTTAGAAAGGCTTAGGACCAGTTCTAGCCTTTAAATCCTTAGGTTTATAGAAGAGTTCTATTTAAGGTTTAGGACTAGTTCTAACCTTAAAAGATAGCTTCCTCTAGCACGAGTAGCACTGGTATAGTAGCTTATCTCTTCTTAGTAGAATACCTTACTATTCTGTAGTATAATAGTAAAGTTAACTACTAATTAGTGTTGGTTATATAAGGTAATATTATGTAGCTACGGTTTATAGATAGTATAATAATTGTTCTTTTATTTTATTGTTAAAGAAAGGGGTAAGGAACTTAAGGTTCCTCACCACGCTAGTGCCGCGGCGGCACGTGACGGCAACTTGCCGCACGTAACGGCAACTTGCCACACGTGGTGGCAATATGCCCCATATAGTGACCACTTGCCTTTATTCCCAACAATAATAAAGAAGAAGAAGGCGACTGAAAATTTATTTAGGGTATGCCAAGACTTATCGCGATAAGATTTATCCAAAACAACCCTGCTCGCGAAGACCGAGTTGGAGACGCTAGAGAGGGAAAGCAGCGGTATCTGAAGGGAGATACGACAGTATTCCCTCTTCGTTGTATGATACACATGGAGACCCGATGACGCCCATGCAAATGTCTCGCGTAAGTACGGAATGGTATCGAGACTTGAAGTCTCACATTTCCGATCTGGAGCATGAAGTAGATGACATAAAAGTCGTTTATTTTAAGTAAGACGACCTCCGTTTCCGGATTTTAGTTAATAAGCGAAGATTTTTTCTCGGGAATTCTAGAGCAGAAGAGGGTTAGCACTCCGATAAATCATTGACTACTAACAATACAAAGTCCGCCTAAATTAGAAAAGAGATGTTTACGAACATTAATCAAAGCTTCGTAATACCAATACTCAAGCCGCTTTTCTCCATGGCCAACCTAATCTTAACTGGCCTTTATTTCGGCGTTAGGGAAAGATTTGCCCTCTTCCAGTGATGCTTCGTACGCCTCTCTCCACCTATAATAACCTGCCACCACACTGCTATCTAGCCCATCTAGCCCATTCTCATAGATGACCTTTTGCTCTTCTTCCCCCTGAGTCGCCTCGGTTTCTACCACTTTTCCCCCCCTGCGTTTGTGCCACAGCTCAACCCACCGCCCTCCAATAAGCCCTAGCCCTACCAGACCAGTAATAAAGGGAATAAGCTGCCCCACACTCCCCAGCCCAAGGAGCCCTTCAATATGATTCCACCGTATTGAAAGTTCCAGCTGCAGAATGACTAGAACATGCCCGGCTAAATCGAGAATAGCATAGTACCAACCCATCCAGGTCTTCTTAGGCACCTTAGTGAGCATGAGAGACGATGCAAGGGCCGTTTCGAGGGCCGATGGGAGGGGACCATCACTATAGAAGAGCGCAGCATAGATTTGATACGGGCCGTTCCAGGAATCTAGTAGTCGTGAGTGGCGAAGGTGGATGTAGAGGATGAAGGCTTGCTTTGGGAATTTGAAAGTGATGAGCGCTTTGAGAATCTGGAATTGGCAGGTGAGGTAAGAGGGTACGTCACCCTTACAGGGGCGTAACGCAGCGGGAGCAGGAGTTTTTTTTGGTTGAGATCGAAAAAGTGAAATATTCCTAATGTTATTGATAACCGTAACTTTTTGGCTTTTAAGACGTTGGTAAGAACCAGCGGAAATGCAGTTCTCGATATAAATTTCTCCCATATACACGCCTCTGAGAATCGAAGTTGTTTGGACGACTCCAATCTGGCTCTCGCATTTCGATTGAGACGCAGGATGAGCGTCCTGAGATTTCCCTCCGTGATCATGATTGCCTGACTCCGGGTCCAGTGTGTCCACTGAGGTCCCTCTACGATCCATCGAAAGACCGTCGAGGCCAGTCTGCCGTTTGTGAGAGAGCGTGGTTTGTTCTGCTGGAGAGTATTCGCTGGAATCCTCAGCCAAGGAGGTTATTGAGCCGTTGTGTGATTGAGTTCCACCATTGAGGTCCGCGAAAGCTGTTGGATCATCTGAGCAGGCCTGAAGCCGTCCTTGTATTTCAGTTCGTTCAAATTCCATTATCGCAAACTCGAACATCTCCCTAGTATACTTCAACGCGAAGTAGCTCCATGCACGGGTACCTTCAATCGCGACACAGTATGAGGTGACGCACAATACAAACAACGAAAGCACCTTCATCACAGTCCTCGCCCACCCATATATGTCAGTTTTAACCAAGTACCAAATATACGTGCCGCAGGGAGTCTTCAACATTTGATCAAGACCGCGCCACCAGAACCATACTTGGAGTGAAAGACTGCAGAGACCGATCGTCTCGCTAACGACCGCTCTTATAACCGTGTTGCGGAAATTAAGTTTAAAGCAACGCGATTTTGCACGGACGCCCATCATACAAGACCACGATAGTACTTGAAAGAGAATGAAGGCCTCTATAGCATAGCTGCTTGACGGACTGGCTACGAACATGAAGGATACAACCAGAAGAGCGACCGTGAAGATGGTGATACTATCTCGTAGGATTTGGGCTTGAGAGAAAAGGAAGTAATTGGCAACCCAGACGGCGAAGATTTGGGTGTAGATACCGATGCGGATGCCGATACCGTAGATGTCGTTGTTCCCAGCGAAGCCACATTGCGGTGAAGATCGGAGGTTGAGAGCTAGAGCAAAGTTGAAGTCTGATTTCGGTGTGGTCGGATGGCTACCAGAAAGAGCTGGAAAGATGGAAAATGTTATAAAAACTACTATGGGTGAAGCTAGGGGAAAGACTCTAAGAGCCATGTTTTACAGAAAGCTACTACAGCAAGCTTGGAATAGCAAGAACAAGGAAATCGAGGAGGGAAACATGAGTATAGAGTGAGTCGCGCCCTTTTAATTTAGGCTAAGCGATGGTTTCCTGTGCTCCAGGGACAAAACAGACCAGGGTTTCGCTAGACGCCAGTGCTTCATACATAGTATGCACCACGGAGCACAGCCTACAAAACCTATGGCATAACGTGATAAACATGGAATTAAAGCTTTAAATCTAATATAGCAGATGTTTCTTGCTAGATTCTGCACCTGGAGGCAGTGCGCAAAGTGGCTATGGTATTTAATGAAGTGGATTAAATGAAAAGGTGATGTTCGGTTTTAAAGGGAACGCTTTTGAATAAAACAAGCTGAGAGATTCGAAAATCACTGCCACAATTGCAAGCTGGGGCATTAGATTGAAGTTGCCACGCGCTAATTCAGTGTAGCCATAGCAGAATCACCAATTTTCATTTAAAATATCTATTTACTCCAACCCAATCGGACCAATAGTTATCAGTGTAGTGTTGTAGAGGTTGGATGTAGGGGATCTACATCACTGTGCAGGGAATGCAACAGCAGTCGCATTCCTCGTCGTGGTAGCAATTGCACTTTGGTCCGGTGGGCTTGATGACGGAGGTGGTGATTGAGGTGACGGAGCCCTTAGTTGATTCAGGCATGATTTGCGGTTCGGTCGAGGCTTTTCCTTGAAGGTTATATTGCGTAGCAGGTCTGTAAGTGAGAAAAGGTAATACGGCGGGGATGCTGTGGCAGTGTAAGTAAAGTTTCCGATCACTAACATAGTCGAAACCTACAGATAATAATGCAGTGCTGAAATATGTGGTGGAGCAATGGAGTTTGCGATGACTTTTTGCGCGGTCTATGAGGAAGAGAGGAATTTAGACGGAAATAATAGGCTGAGGTGGACATTCCAATCCAAGATCCTTGGCGGTGATGCTGCGCCACAGCGCATGCTGACACTAAATTTAGCCCGAGAACTCGCGTGGGGCCCGGGATACTGGATATTGATGTCCAGGAGATTTCAAGATCCTTGCCAGCGCTTAGGGCGATAGCTCCGGAGTGATTGTTACACTATCGTAAAAGCACTCTTTCAGTGGCCTGCTGCTCCAACAACTATCACAGTTTTCAAGGGAAGCACCCGAATTTAGTCAAATTAAAGTAGCTCTTAGGACACGGATCGTTTCATGGACACGAAAATGAATATTAATGTTCATTAATGTATACTTAATATCTCTCTTAATATCAGATCAAAGATAGTAATATTCGTACTGGGGTATTTAAGCGTCAGGCATAAGAAATATGGTAGTAATGCGCCCAAAAGCCATAAACGCCGCAACCCAATTCTCCACTGCCAAATGCTTCCCACCAAATTAAACATCTCTCCTAATATTTCTATTAATAGCCTGAAAATATGGTGCGACACCGACGTTAACTCACCAAGTCATACCAGTTCTCTCAATAAAGTGTCTTCACAGCGTTGTTATCGCTAAACGGATTATCATCGTCGAGATCTTCTTCTGGTTCACTCTCACTTTGCTCCGCCTTCTGCTTTCCAGCACCGGAGAATTGGGGTGGCTGAGGCATGAAAATGCCGCCAGGTTTCGGAGGTTTAGGCGGGACCTTCTCATTGAGGCTGAGCCCTGCGAACGCCGCTTCGGCTCCACGTGTCCCTGTTGGGCTTTTCGGAGATATTGGTGGCGTATTCCCGTGGCCCTCATGCTCGCTATCGCTGTCGTCATCGATGCTTTTGTCCATAATCTCGAATGCCATTAGTGCTTTCACAAGTTCATCGTTTGCACTGAGAAGACTGCCAATCCATTGGTCTGACTCAACAAGCTGGATATATCGGAGAATCTGACGCCGAAGCAGCTTACAAGCCTCGAATCGTGACATAACCTCCGGGTTGTTGCTTACACGCTGCTCCTCCCGGTTGATGAGCTGTAGCGCATTTAAAAGGTTGGTACTAGCTACTGAGGCAGTTGCAATAGTCTCCAATAGTCTCGGTTTCTCTTTCTCAAGATTGAAAGGCTTATGTTTGGCTTTCTTGTCCTTCTTGAAAATTGACGAGCTTTGAAGAGGTGCCGGACCTAGGGTGACGGGACGTGGTGTTGATGATGATACCGACATATACGATGGTGGCGAGGAGCCTCGACGATTGCTAGAGGTTGGTGATGCCGGAGACGAGGCGTTCTCGCGCTCGGCCTCTGCCTCCGTCTCTCGCAAAACCTTCGACTGATGCGGCTGCGGTCGTTTGGTTTGGGGCAGTTGCTTGTACAATGCTGCAATCCTTTCCAGTCCTGCTGTACCCTTGTACGTAACAGCCCATTGTCGGAATAAGATATTGCACTTCGCGCGAACCTCAGCGTCCACCATGTCATCTTTCGCAAGAAGGCGTAGACGTTCCAGAAGAGGCTCATCCGCGAACGTACGTTGGAATCGGCTTCCAGCATTCTGGATTAGACCGTCTAGAATCGTAAGGGCACGGAGTTGGCGGTGCACACTTCCATATTTGCTAATCTACGGTTAGTCGCGTATGATGCCAGAAATTTGCAATGACACACGTACAGTTTCTTACGAATAGCTCTAGCGGCCTCCGTTGGCCCGGATTCTTGTATTCGTATAACTTCTATGAGATCTACAATTCCACCCAGGTCGTTCTCTTCATATTGTTCGCTGGTCAGACGATCAATCTGGACCGTGACAGCCGAGTACGGTTTTCTCTGTTGTTCCACACATGCCCTTAGTATACCTCGCAAGTACTGAAGACAGCATATTGGACAGCATTTGCAAAGATTAGATGAGTCAGGCGGAGAACGAGATTTGTGAAGATGTTTCGACTTGGTTTTAAAGGGACTAGATTTTTCCGTATATGGAGGTGGGTCTTTAGGTTTTAGGAAGCGAGCACTGGCATAAGGCGGGGGAAGAGTTGTAGTATCTGATCGGCATGGAGATTGTATGCAGCTGGCAAGAACTGATGTCATGGTAGACATAGAAAAAGAGTCTAATAAAGAGTGGGGATGGTAGTACTCGAAAATGAAACGGGCATTAAGTTATTTAAAAGGGCGGCTTGTTACATTTATGGAAAGGCTATGTGCTTACAGGGCCACCAAACATTGCGGTCCGTTGGGGTTCACACCGACCCCGTCAGCAGTTCCTGTTTTAGGGAAACTAGGGCTCAGTCAATACGACGACTGTTTCTCAGATTTACTTAAGGCTGGCTGCAGGAGCTGACATTAGTCAGAGGATCTGCCTGGATAGGATTCACTTGCATGAATCGTTTTTGGCAGAAACAAGAGCCACAAACGGGGGAACACAAAGCTTCGAAAGGCTACACATACTGGAAGCGTGATTTTCGCAGCGGCGCTCGCGTGGTCTGTCAAAATACAAGAAATTTCTAAAATGGTGATAGGCCGTGTGAAGCCTCAGAACAAAATACGCGGGGAGCCGAAGCTCTTAGTAGAGGCTGTCAGTGCCGGAAGATGGAGGGGCCGAGCTCAATGCTAGTCGATCTGCAAGCCAAGGATCTTGGGAAGCTAAAGATACACAAGGTCACGAAGTAGCAAGGCGCAGCAGAGAGCCAAAATGCAGAGAGTACGTAGCCAGCTGCTGGAGGAGACGGGAATGTTTGAAAGGGATGAGGTGGGTCGCTGCAACTTAGTTAAGCTTGGTGGGGCTCTGAGGCGTGGTGGACTCAGGAAAAATGTTGTGCGACTTCCGACCCCAACTTGGCATCACGCAACGTGGTTAGCGGGGTTTTGACCGCTCCCTGGGTTATGACCGATTGGAAAATCAAAATTAGCCGAAATGCTGATTTGGAAGTAAATAACAATAAAAGTTCAAATCAGTCATAACTCAGGGAGCGGTCAAAACCCCGTTAACCACGTTACTGGTACTTGCTAGTACGTCAGGTGCACGCCGCCTTTCAGCCCACGGTTTACTCGCGTGCTTATTAACCGCTACAGGATCCATTGAGGGAAATGAGCGCGCGTTGCGGAGTGGGCGCTCATAACGGTGCTGCGGCTTACGGAATACCTGCGCGCCATGTCCAAATATCACGGATGGGACATTGACGCAATGAAGGTTGGGCGAGCACTAGAGGAGCGTGATAATGCAGAGGAAACGTCATCGCAGAAGTGGAGGTAGCGTTCCAGACACTGCTCACACTTCCTTTTGCTGACTTCCTTTTGCTGACTGCCTGTTCACTAAACCAATTGGACCTAGGCTAACTCTTGATCGGTATAGGAAGCCCAACATCAGTCACGACACGGCTTCAAGCTTCACTCCCGTCAATCAGCCTAATTCCTCGGCCCCTCTATATCTACCTTTAGCAAGTACCACCGGGTCGAAAGGGCATAATGGTGACACTCTAAAGCACAGCTGCCTCCCCAAGGAGAGTAATTCTTTGGTTGTCGAATATCTCGGATTCGGTGAAGATACTGGGGCGCCTTCCAAATTTGAGCGTGACGGTGGAAATGCTTCTGGGACTCGCAACCCAGTGGGAGGTGGCGGCGGTAATCAGTGGAACATGCCTAGTGCAACAACCGGGACTGCCGTGGTTAAATCCAAAGGCAAAGCCAAGAAGTGGAGCATTTCTGATGGACTACGTATCACGAAGACCACCGCGCAACTGCGGCCAACAATCTCGAAGAATAAACCAAGCTTTGAACATTCCGAGGATACTGAGGCCCCAATTAAGAGCTCGGGAACAGATACTTGGCCCAACGTGGTCGACATATCTGAAGTTATCCAAAACAAGCTCAGCTCCTTCGGGAACAAAGCCTCAGAGCCAACACCTGACTTACAAGGCTCTTCACTACCGCATGGCATACCAAAACATGATGACATATCCCTCATATTACCAATGACATCCTTAAACGCAATCAGGGTACAGCAAGGTTTCAGCTCTATAATTTATCAAGGACCCTATCAAGCAAATACTGGTCTCAGCTCTCTGCCACAATCGGACTCATCAATATATCTAACCAGCAAAACGCCGCGGATAAAAGGAACAATATCCCTTGCTCATAGCGACACCGCAAAGCCAGTAGGTGATGCGCGAAATATGCCTCTAAACCATGTTCTCAAAGGCAACACTCCAACTCTTGTTCAGGAATCATGGCGCTTGACACGCAAAGACTGCGTCACAAGACACAACAACCCCCAAAGTAGCTCATCTCTACCCTTCACTATTGACTATGGGCATATTACAAATAGGCATAAATCAACAAGCTCCCTAGACATACTAACTCCCACGGAACTTCCTGGGACCGAAACCGCAGCCATGATTTTGCAGTCTTCACTCGGACTTGTGCCCAGCGCTCCGACAGACTCTTGGAGTCACTCTAAGGCGTTTAAGTCTGCCCATCGATCAGACCGAGACTACAATAATTTACCTCATTCGCAGGGTCAGATTGCACATGAGGAGCCTAGGCGTGCCCCGCCCTCAAATTCATTTGGTTCATCATATGCAGCCTCTTCTCGTAACAGTCAGGCAAGCGTTGAACTTGACGCGTTTGAGGATTTAGATGATGGGATAAGTGACTCCGACCTTCTGATGTTTACAGTTGATGAAGAGGCCGGCAAAGGGGAGACCAGTTGTGAGATGTCTTCTACTTTTCATGAAGCTCTAACACATCAAACCCAGGGAGGCCACATCAGCTTGAGGCTGCAGCAACGAGAACCAAGCGCAATGGAAAAGGATAGTAGAGATAATTGGACATTTCTTGAAGACGATGAAAACTTTTTCGATCTGGATTTCAGCGATGGCCCATCCAGTTCTATTGCTGAACCATCCTCATCAACTGATCAAGAGAGCCATGCCTTCTTCATTGAAAACTCGGCAGTCACTGATATTAGTAGATACGAGCCGGGTAACACGGACGATCTCCGTCATCCGGAAGAGGGAATTGTACCAGAACCCACACTTTCGGGCGCTCTAGGGCTAAACGAAAATTTACCTCATCTCTCGAACCACACACCTGTTGTCAGGCCTCCCTTTCCAGTCCAAGTGCGAGACCGATCCCCAATCATCGGCCTGTCCTCCAAAAGTTTACTCCGTACATGTTTCCGTGTTGGCGAAGCCCTGAATATAGGTCGCCATGCTGTTCGTAACGGTAAACCTACAATCATCGAACTGTATGCTCGAGTCGCCTCGTCATGGCGGGAACCAGATAGTGTTAAACAACATTTTGTCTTCTCCGATTTATTTCATGACCATCCTCCTTTCATGAATGGTGTATACGAGCTTTGGAAAGGAGTTGAACTGTGGGATTATGACAGCGGCAGATTCCTCAACCCAAGCGAGCAACAAAGGATATGCAGATGCATAGGAAAAACCAAAAGAGATGGAAAGAAATGGAAGTTCGTGATGTTGAACATTTGGGAAGCAACCTGGGACGACGTTGATTACGCCAAGGGTATCATTTGCACGTAGAATAATTTAAGTCGCTGCTAAACCTTTCCAACCTCACTGACATCTTCAACACCTTAACTTCCACTGAGGCTCCTATCTTTCCTAAACACGTGATTTGCGGCTCAAAGTAACCCCGCGTCTAACGTCCGTGCTCTGTTAATCGCCCTTCACCTCCAACGCGGCGTTGGAGGGCATCTTCAGCACTGCTCAATGCTGGTACCAACTCTTGATATGATTAAATGCCGGCCCTTGTTATCATTGAAGGGCAAGCTTTGCCCACTTGATCGCAATTCTTCACAATGGATATGGCCAACCCTTTCACAAGATCATCAGAACCGCCCATTCGTCCTCCCTCTATCGAGGCAATGATAGGAAGCCAACTGGCCAGCCAAAGATCGAGTAGAGCCGCCAGCGGAGGTGAAGGTGGGGGCGATGCTGATTCCGATTCCCTGTTCTCCGTGCGAACTCCAACAAAATCACCTTCAAAGGCTCGGTCGCTCTCGGATTCGACACCCCAACTATCCCCTTCACCCAAATTTCGCGAACCTCGACTCACTTCAAAAGATGATCAAACCATTATCTCAAGCCCTCGAACACCTCGGAGGCCGGACTTCCTTTCTAGAGGCTTATCGTTGCAAATGCCGGCTCGGGACATCGGGATGCAGAGTCCAGCAAACCTAGTTAATCGCGTACCTCTCTCTCCTCAGCTCGATGCTCGTAATACCTACGCTTCCCCAGCTTCTTTATTACCACGACGCTCGCGAGGCGCGGAGTTCTCACGCGCTTGTACCAACCTCCACCACTCAACCCTTGCGGAGCAATCATCGCCTGATTCCTCGCCGACGATCACACAAAAGGGAATGATGATACCTCCGAGGAAGGGCAGGTCCAACTCGCTGGTTCTTGACTCGCCACATCTGAACTCGAGTTCTATTTGGTCAGCATTGGGCAACGGAGATAGAACAGCTGCATCAAGCTCGCTCGGCAGCATCAATATGCTTGGTTCAGAGTCCTCGAGCAGCAGCTCGGATGATGGTGATCCAATAGATCCAGATGATAATGATGATCCTATGATCATGACCCCTCAAGTGCTAAAGTCCTCCATAAACATCAATTCAACGCCTTTTGGAGGACCGTCCGCACCTAGTCCTGGAGGAGCTTGGTCAACCATGTTCTCTCCAAGTGGGCCACCCACATTCATGAGCATCCAGCGAGCGAGATTGCGGAAGGGACGGAGCAGAAAGAGCTCAAGCAGCGCCAGTGGGCATAGTTCCATGGCCAGTCCAGGGCCTGGTTCGCCTCCTAACGGTAAAGGTACTGAAAGCGGCAATGGAGGGTATTTTGCAAGAGAAGCAGTGATCCGCAGCGCAGGTTCTCGAAGAGAGAGCTTATCAATGTTTACCAATGACTTGCATATATCCTCAGGGAATGACAGTGGAGATGAAGCAGGCATCACGGCGCCATCAACACCAGGGGTAGTTCGGCGGCCTGTTACAAGGAGGGGTAATTTGCTGGCAAGTAATGCCATTACGTACTTTTGCCGATGTGGAACTAACATAGAGGATAGCCAAAGTCGAGACAGTTTGGTCGCATCAAAGCTGAACTACTAGAAGAGAGTGCACCCATCGACAGTGAAGTGCGCAGAGAAGCGGAGATTATCCGGCAAGTTCGCGAAAGTGATGCCGACCTTGACCGCCTTCAATCCACAACTACACATTCGTCCCCGACGCTGTTACCGACTGTTCCTGGGCTAGATGGTCCGCTTGAAGGCGTTCTAGGGGAGGGTAGCGAAAGCGGAATGAGTCTGGATAGCTCGAGTACAGTAGCTGTGAAGGGACTTTTTGGAGCGTTCAACATACAGGCATCGAAGAATTCCGGCGGACGAGGATACTGGAGCAATCTTGAGAGTCACGCACATACTACACCGCCTCCATTCTTTGCTCGGGCAAGCTCCTCAGCCATTAGCGATGATATCAATATGGACTCGCCAACGATTTCATCTGCATCAACATCACTTCCTTCAACCAGTGTAGCTGCCGCTCAGGAACAAGGGAGGGATGTTCAATTCTCCCGGTCGTCGACACCTCAGCCACTGGTTCCCCCGACTGCAGCGGATGGCCTGAAGAAATCGAATAAGAGGCGCAGGGATGATGACCTCGACGGTAATTCCATTAAGAGGCGCGCAGTATCACCAGGTGTGAGTGTGCAGAACAGCCCAATACTGTCGCAATCACCAGGTCAAAGAGACAGCGGTCTTTGGAACACGCAAAAGCCTAGCCGTGAGAGCTCCGTTTCTGGCCATGCTGCAGGTGAGCGGTCAAATAGCGGCGGGAGTCTCTCGAGCATAACCCCTGTTTTAGGGCCTAAGAGAATTGGCCTTCAGGGCATGACGGATACACACGACGGTCTTATGAAGATGAGTATTGAGTGAAATTGGGTCGTATACCTCGGGATTTTTAAAAGCGTTTTTATTTCCAAATCGCGGCGTTTAGAATGGGGATGGTGGCGTTGGAGCATTAGTTGGAGGTGCAGACAGTGGCGTCAAGTTCAATTTTCGATGATATCCAAATGTATCTTCTTAACTGTAATCCTCTTAGGGACAAGCGGATAGACACTTCGTATCATGTAATCAGAATAGTCCAATTTATGAGACAACTGTATATCTGTCTACTTCCTGTACATGGCTAGCTTCTGCAGCGAAACGACATGTTGCGGGCAACACCAAGCCCCTCGCCAAGACTTTGGGACAACCTCCGCATTGCGAATCTGACCCACCATTGAACATATCAACCGCCACGGCTAGATCTGCCAAAATATTTTGATCATTTGCCATACTTTCTCAAATACTCTCTCGATGCCCTCGAACAATCCAGCCCTAGCATCCTTTGTTGAGAGTGCCCCGCCTGGAGAGGTAGACTTGCGCTCCCTGATGTTGGGCAACAAACTAACCAGTTGCTAGCTATTAGATGTCACTAAGGGTATGCATATTTGTCCGTTCAATCTTTAATGCAGACTCTAAGCTCCCATGACATACAGCGATCAAGTCCATCCTTGCCGACGACCCATCAGCCCTCCAATCGTTAACGCCTGCTTTCGAGAAATATAACGAGGAGCAGTTCGCAACTGTCAAGTTACCTGGAGGTAGCGAGGAGGTATATACAAAAGAAACTGATATGGAAAAAATATAAAAGAAGCGCTCATATTAGGATACAGGTCGTTGTCAGCTCGCATAACTCACTCGGCAATGGACGATATTATGATGTAGCCACCCAGAGTTCTTTCGTGTTCGACCACGCTTCTCAGGTTCTACAACCCGCCTCTCAGAGTATGAAAGCAGCTAATTATTCTTAGAAAGCATCAGCAGTGCAATCATATGTCCTAGAATCATCACAGCTTGACCTAGTGTAAGTGACAATACCCCCTGTGACCTTACGCTCAAGCACCTTACTGACTTGCCCCACTACTATAGCAAATCGCTCCTAAAGCCTCTGTCCTCGCATGTTGCTGAACATTATCCAAAATCCTCTCTCGGAGTGTACCCCATAGAAAACGATTCCCAGATTGCCATCCTGACGGTAGCCAATAAATATAGCCCGAACAATTTCTGGTACGAAGGCGTTAGGATTATAATAAAATCATGACGTCCGCTATCTGCCGTGGCTGATTTAAATTTACAGGAATGGCCGCTGGCGTTCTCTCTACATCCTCTCCCCCGGCAGCGGTTCCCTAGTCGGCTCTCTCAAGGTTGACGTTCATTACTACGAAGATGGCAATGTGCGTCTTCTAACCGATAAGCCCATCTCAGTTTCCTTGTCCTCGTCTGCCAGCGCCTCTGAGGTCGCAAAACAGATTGCGATGGTTGAACGGAAATACCAAGAGGATCTGAACAAAGCGTTCGGGAGTCTGAGCGAAGGGACATTCAAGGCATTGAGGAGGCAGCTACCGATTACGAGGCAAAAGATCGAGTGGGAGAAAATAAGTGGATATCGCGTAAGTACTACCTGACCGACTTCGATCATAGGAGATATAACTAAAGATGTGGCAGTTGGGACAGGACATTGGTGGCGGGAGGTCGAGATAAAGAAGATCGGTGAGCTGTAGAGATACTAAGTCTCAATCTTTTGCATATCTGGAGGACTTGGACTCCAGCGTGTGTTTTGCATGGAATACCTGGTGCCAGGGAGAGTTGCAGTGACACAGGCATTGGAAGTCCTGAGTAAGAAACATGCTACCATGCAATACAGTTTAGTGGATCACCCTCTGAAGATCTTCGTCGCAAATTTCATCGCCTTTACTTTTCTGTGATATTGCAATGTTCACTATCTCGTCTGGGGGTACTCATTTTTTCTCCTCACTCACGTCTCACTTTCACGCCTTTCCAAGGTCCATCACCTATACCTCTACCTCTTCTGCTTATACCATATCAGGTCACTATAGTCTACTCTTCCTGCACTCGCAGGCTAGGAAGCTCTTAATGCCCTGCAAGCACGTTAATACTTCTGAGGGTTGTCGGCGAGGGAACTGCCCCTTCTCTCATGATGAGAGTCTTTCACAGTCATGCTTCGAGCAAGCGTGTAAACACCCCAGATCACCTGAAGGCTGCCCTCTCGGAGAGCAGTGCCCGTTCTCCCATGAACCGTCTGGTCCAACATAACCACGAACTTTGAAGCAAGGCAACAGCAAAACAACCCACCGGGCCACTAAAAACACAGTCTTCGCTCCAGGTCCTCGAAATAGAGGCCCGCCACTTGCAGTTGCGAAGAAGAAGTACATCAATATAGCTTCTGGTCGTCCCTCAATTGGACTCACAACCGCCCAGCAACCCACACCGGCTAGAAATAACGAATCCCTATCTTCATGTGAACGCCATGAAGCCACTATGTCTACTCAGCCTTCTACTCAAAATCGATACTCTACTGTGGTGAGCGATACCACAGCCTCAGATCAGCGTGCGAGTGGCGAGAATGCTCCAACTTCGACATCACAGACAAGACTATCTAATTTTTTGGCTACTCAATCTTCGGCCCCGCTGTCGAACTCGACAAAGAACCCATGCATATTTCCTCAATGTGGGCATATCATTACGCTGCCCAACAGTGTGTCCAAGAGTCAGCGACGCCGTCAGCCTCGCTGCCAAGAGGCTGAAAATGTAAGCAGCCAGCGAGCCGACTGAATCGTGACAGTCAGTCAGCTATAAGACTGCAGCTAGCTGACAGCTCGCTGTCTTGGCAGTAATATTTGGTGGTAAGTTGAAGCTTTTGGTAGAAGTTGAGGATATTTGGATAATCCGGTTGGTTGATTATACGCCAAGCAATGAGAAACCCATGGGAATCTCTCGCTTAGCTATAATATCTCCATTGCGCGCCATAAACCCGTGCCAAAGCTTACCATTTTATTGCCCATACAAAATGCAACGTATATTGCATTTCACGCGTTAGTTAGGCAGTAGAGCTGCTTCCTCTACTTCTTCCTCATTTAATTTATAATCTACGCGTTATTTAACTCCTTTAGCACCGCGTAGGGTTCGTGGATTAACTGCTTCCTCCCCTCTTCTAATTGACGATGATACCGAATTGGGCGGTTAAGATAATTCCGTATCGCGAGAGCCTCCTCTAGCAAATCGGAACTACGGCTGGGATAATCTCTACCTAATAATATACGGTAAGCTTACTAGCAAATATGGATACCGGATTATTAATAAGCGGTTGCTATTAACGTGTTCTACCAGTCATCCGGCAGCCCCAAAAACCACCAAAAATCAGAAAAAATGCACCTTAATATCTTAACAACGGCTTAATAATAAATTCCAAAATTTTATAATTAGCCTTTTAAACCTATTTTAACCGTTTTATTAGATTTAAAAATATTGCAATTTAGCTTAAAATTAGGGGCCAAAACCTAATATCTTAATAACAGCCAGGCTTATTACACTAGAACTTTATTAAAGGTCTTAATATAAGCACAAAAGGCTAATTATAAAATTTTGGAATTTATTATTACGCCGTTAAGATATCAAGGTGCATTTTTTCTAATTTTTGGTGGTTTTTGGGGCTGCCGGATGACTGGTGTTGCCGGATGACTGGTAGAACACGTTAAGTAAAGCTCCTATATTACTAATATAGAAGCATAGAGCAGACCTTTTTTAAGACGGCCCTTTGGGCAAAAAGAAGCTCTAGCTATGTAAGCTCCACCATCTAGCTTAAAGACCATTAAAGCAGATTAATGTTAAAAGTGGTGGTTAATTAATTGACTGTATTAACTCTAATAGAGGTTTAACTATACCTTGGTTAACAAGCTTGAATATTAATCTTACTGGCTATAAGCCAACTACAAAGGCAGAAAAGCTAGCTTGGTAAGATACATTCAATAGAGCTTTGTATTTAACCAAATCTAATGTAGAAATAGAGCCTCCTAAGTCCTCACTAATGCCTCCTTTTAACCTTGCCACTAACGTCACCACCAAACGTTCTACTTTTTTAAACCTCTGTAGGTGCGCATAACTAATTTAGCTATATTTAAATACTATATTAGGTGAATTGGGGTTGAATTTAATTAGGCAACGTTAATATTTATATATAGAGAGGTGCTGCCAAAAATCCGCAATGAAACACCATAAAGTCTATATCACTTTCCTAATTGGGGCAGCTAGCTGACAGCGTGACAGTCAGCCTACGTTACCTTGCAGTTAGCGGACAGCAAGCGGCCCAATTGACGCAGTCAGTTAGCTATAAAGGCTGAAGCTCGCAACTAGCTGACTGTTGGACACACTGCTGCCCAATATAGATAATCACATGAAGATGTCCGCGAATTACTTCACGACTACTGCTGGAACGGTGCTCGAAATTAAGAAACCATCAGAACCATTCTCTTTGGGGGGGAAAGTTCTCCCGAGTTGCCCTCAGTGTCGTGGATCCTTGCGCGATATTTCTCGCTATGGTCGAATTATTAGGCGCGCGCTGCTTGATGAGTCTACTAAGAAGTCCTTGTCCTGGGCGAACTCGGAATATGTGCCTCTAGCACAGAAACTTGCCATAGAGCAAGAATCACTTGCTAATTTAGAAACTCAACTTGATGTGGAAGCACTGCGAACCGGCCTTCATCTCGGCGGGAGCCGCGACCAACAGCTTAGATTTATTTCTAACGCCGCTCATGGATGTTCTCGGTATTACAAAATATCGAAAGCTAGAACAAGCTACTTTAACAAAGTCCGTAAAGAAGAAGTACCCTTTGTTCGCGTGTGGGAATTAGTAGAATCAACCGGAAGACGCCACGGCATCGACGAACAACCTTCCACACTATGGCAAATGCTCTACTGCTTTGATGCGATCTTGCTATATTGTCAGACTTCATCGCACAAGTTCATGAGAGCCCCAGCCGCATCAAATTAGAGAACTCTCTCGATTTATCAATCAACCGACAGGACTGCGGCGTACTTGCTGAAGCCGCCAAGGCCTCCAATAACCCGGTTCGTGAAGCCGAAGCACGTATTTTCTGGGCCCGCTACTGTGCCATCGAACGATCTACGTCCCGCTTCGATGCTGCTCAAGCGCTGAAGAACGAAGCTGAGATCCACCTCGACACTGCCACCTCTCTTTGCGAAACGCTCGGAGAGAAGGTACCCAACCTGAAGCATATGATGACTGAGATCAAAAGTTGTCGAAAGCAATCTCCAGGATGGTGCATTCTTCAGCTTCATTACTACTGAAGAGCGCAGGGCCGTGCTTACGGCTATCAAAAAGGAAGATCAAGAATGAGAACTCTGTCCGATTGACATATATACAGTCAAGATCAGCAGCCAAGGCACCCCTGGTCTATGCCCAATATAAGAAAGCTAAATTGACAGGGGTAGTCACGATCGTTCGACAACGGCTATGGCGAATGAGTTTTCTGGAACGGGACATTGGTATAACTGTACCAATGGCCATCCGTCCACAATTGGTGAATGCGGACGTCCGGTTGAAAGGCGAAGTGTACCATTTGCGGTGCACTCGTTGGGGGAGTAGACAACGGGGATGAGGAGGGTGTAACGAGGGCGGATGACTTGGAGGAGGCTCTGCAGTAGCGAGCTTAGTGCTAGTGGGAGGGTGAAGGTATCAGTCTTGTTTCTGTGGACTTTGCCTAGCGGGGATGGTCTGTTTATGTACAGAAAGCTGTTTAGCTGTTGCCGTAAGCCTTTCTGCGGAGTAGCTGTTTATTTGGGTGGAATTCTGTTTCCGAATAATGTGGTGGATAGGTCTGCTTATGCTAAGCACCGACTTGTTCTTGTTGCTGCGGGGGGTAAGGATGGCTGGTCTGTTTCTTTTCAAATGCTTTGTGTGAGGTTCCGATCGTTGCCACAAAATGAGCCTAGCTATAAGCTTATGGTTCTTATTATCGGTTCTCTGATGCTTTGTTCACCATCGCTTTGTACACATAAAGAACCATCATGATTGGAAAACACACAAAGCACATTAACAAAGAATTTTTCTAAAATAGGGTAAAGAAAGATACCGTCTTCAGCTTATTATCATGTAATTGGTGTATAAATTTCTCGGAGTAAAGGGATGTTGGAGGAGTTATTTTACAATACTTACCAGGATGAGGGAAGACAAGAATGATCACCGAATCAAAACCAAACGCCGGACACACCTCCGCACGGAAGGAATAAAGATTTGTGGAGAGACGCGATGCACAACCCGGTTTGCCCACGCATTCGAACGATCCCAAGGGTCCAAGATCGGCCTTGGTCCGACCCTGCGCCAAAACCTGGTGGAAGGGGCAGTGACATCATCGCTCATCTCTCATCAAGGCGCGCGTACAAAATCGTGACTAGGCACCTTGGGGCATTTATCCCCTTACAGGAGCATCAACCTCTGAATGATCGCTGAAAATATTCTTTAGCAAGTCTTCTATGTTGTAGGAATTTGGTCGGAATTTAAGCTACGAAAATGTCGAATACATCTCGTGTGATTGCTAAGACTGATCCAACTGCCCAGCAGTTGCAGCCGTCACGGCAGGTGGAGTCGAGAGAGCATCATGCGAGCGCGAGCGCAAAGGTAGTGATATAACATCTTTCGTCTTTCCTATCTATTAAATATCTCAATTTTGGGTTATTTTTTAGCAGATTCTATCTTTTCTCCTTATATTACTCTTTCAATATCTCGTTTTCACTAGAAGTTTTAAGGGAGGAAGAAAAAAACTTGTTATAACAGGTCATTATATATCTAATGCTCCACCGCCATAAAACTACCCTATATCCACTAATTTAGTTACCAGGCCGGACTCAACCTCAACATCTTCGGCGTCTTCAGCGGTGCCCTCTCTTCTAAATCGAAGAAAACAACCTACAACAACCCGGACGGCTCGTCCCGCTCCGTCGAAGAGCGCAACGAAGTGGCCCAAGGCTGCGGCCAGGCAGCGCTGAGCGGCGCCGCGTACGCGCAGGCGGAAGCGCAGGAACGGAAGCGGGCGCAGAGGCAGGTGGAGCGCGTTGACCATCTAGGAATTGAGGGATAAAGCAGAGTAAGACTGGGCTGTCAGCGTTTACGAGGCTGAGCGCTATGCAGATGGCCGAAGGCGCTTTGGTTTGGTAGATTGGCTGAATTGTATGAATTATCTGATGTGGATGCGTTTACGAATTCCATTACTCACCCCATCGAAATCATCTTTACCCAAAACGCCTTTGCTCCAATGAGTTTCCTAAAAGAATAACGCCGTAAATGTCACATGCATCGCCTCATCCCCCTGACTGCTCTTAAAGCAGCCGCAACATGCCACGGCACAGCTCCATGTTTGCTCCCCCGCATGCCCTTCAGGCGTGCCAGTAGCCCTAGACCTCGAAACTGGTTTAGGACTTCTTTAAGTAGGTTTTCAGCCGTGGCGCGCGACTGCGCTGTCGACGTCCAGCTCATACTATTCGAGCTTCTCTCTGTGCTTCCCTGCATGCCCATGCCGCCTGGGCTTACCCCGTCGCTGGTTGCAGGTGAATTGAAGGGACTGGACCCGGCACGGGTCCCGCCGATAGCACCAACCCAGAGAATGTTGATGCCGATGACTATAGGGCCATGACTAAGGTCCGAGGATTGGCTTGGTGATGTGGTTGCGGAGCTGTCACCACGTTTGACCAGGAGGCCGCTGATGAGAGCAGGGCGGTACTCGACTGCTGAGTGTGAGTTGTGAAGGCGGTGGGAGAGGACGATGCCCCATGTCTCATCGGTGATGTCGATGAGGCGAGCGTCAGGGTCAGCGCTGGGGTCGGAAATGAGATCGGAAGGAGTGGCGGCTGGAGTGAGACTGTGTTGGTCTGGAGATACGCCAGGTTGGGGTGTTGAGACCGGTGTGGATGATGCGGGGTTGGCAGAGGGGTTGCAGGTAGAAACTGAGGTAATGGTAGGAGTGAGGGTCAGTGCAGGCGAAGTGTCGACCGCGATGAGCGTGGTGAAGAGGTTGAGCTGGGTAGGAGAAGAGGCAAGGGATACCCAAGCTGTAAAGCAGATGTTAGCGTGTGCCCTGTGAAATGGACGAGCTGACTTACCTTCTAGCTCTTCGCGCTCCATTACGCCGGCTTTAGCGATACAGACCCGCCAGGTGACTCTTCGTGTTTGAATGATTTCAATTGTTGTTTGCCAAATTTCCCGAGCTATCTCGCTAAAGGCCCTGCTACCTACGCAGTATGACACGACAGTTTGATGTTTCCCACAATTGTCACTCCATGCGGCACTAATCCAAGCACCATCCAAACTGATAGCATATCCAAGGTGCATATAAGAATTCTCACGAAGCAAATCGGAAGGTGGCTCAGCAGTGAGCTTGAATTGTATGCTCCTTGGTAGTGCTTCTTCAAGCTGGATTGATGGGGCTGAGTATATGCTTAACGGAGTTTTGTCCTCGCTCATCTGGTTGGGCGGACAACGATCATAGACCTCGCGAGCGAGGTTAATCAAAGTCCATGGTTCAAGAACCACTGGTGCATCGAATGATGCTATGTACTTCATTGGTACTATCTGGAGAACTAGGTCAGGGTTTGGGGAGTAATCAGCTCGAGCCTTAGCGCCTTGCCCGTATGCCTGAAACAAGAACCAAAATGCTGAACATAGTTCCCAGAGTGCGACCGGAGTCTCGAATGGGTCGACCATATATACTACGAATGCGTCAATCTTTTGGGCCTCGTCCTTGTCTCGGGCTTCAGAATAGGAGCTTGCAAGTGCTTTGCCAAGTTGAACACAGGTATCCCGCACTGTTCGTAACGCAGCTCGCATTGAGACTGGACTGGACATTCTTGAAGGTACTAGACCGGCTTCGGAGTCAGCAGTACTATCACCTCGAATGTGATTCCCAAGTTTGCATCCTTCATAGACGATTCCAATATTGTCGAGAAAGTTTTCCACGCGAGCTCCGAGAGTTTCGCTGTGCGGATAAATGCAGTAAGTCACGATGTTCTTGGGGCCGCTCGTGGGAGCTAATCCTAAAGGCTCCCAAAATGATAGTGCTGGTGGCAAGAGATCCCAAAGCGCATCCGCCCGGCGAACACGTATGTGAGGGGGGCCAATCGGATACAAAAGATGTCCTGAAGGGGGAGTGTCAATTGATATTCGCAATTAATCGCGAAGGCAAACAGCCATAGGATTGACTCTGAACGTTGTATCGCGACATACCTAGAGAGCCCGCACCATCTCCGCCCTGACCATAGGGGCCATTCGTTCTTCGAGGAATCGCTCTGGGTTGGCCCTTCGAAGCCTGCGAGATGTCTGGAAAGATGTCTTGAATTGTCGCATATTTCAGTAAATCGCAGTCAACGGTCTTGGAAAATAGTTCTTTTACAACTGTTTGTATAAGATTACCCGGACTGAGAGGACCTTCATTACTTGTATCGCATTTTTCGCGACTATGATTATCCTCTTGCAGTATGTCTATGGAGCATCAGTATTGCCATTGACATTCCTGTGGTTAAGACCTTCATGAGGGTTGACCCTGAAGTAGAATATTTGATAACAGTAGCAAATATGCCAGAAACGGAAAATTAGGGATAGAAGAATTCCTCTATATCATAGCAGCCTTTTCTTGTAGGATAGTAATTAAATAGAGATTTGGAACTTACCAAGTGTCGCTAACACAATCTGAGCAGTGAGTATTTGAGCAACTGCTATAGTATCCTTGCCACTTAAAGTCGGTTTCTCATCGGCAGAATCGATGGCACCGTCTGCTTGCGAAGCTAGAAGCTGTGGCTTCGGCGGCCACCCTGGTGAGGAAAAAGATAAATCATTCCGGAAAGTTGGGGCTGGTAGTTCAGTAGAAGGCAAATCAGCCAAAGACCAATCCCATGGACTGGGCTCAAACCAAGTGAGGCATTGGTCGTCAGTCTGGAGCACGGGTTAGCTATAAGGCTCAAGCCGCAAATATAGTTCGCTAAATCTTCAGACACCCCACTACAGACCGGCATCACAACTTAAGAGAGGCGATCGCTGAGGCTGAGAATGACATGAGATCCTTAAGAAACGATTAGGCTTTACCTGGACCATACTTCGCTTAACTGCAAAGTCTTGGTTCTCTCCATTTGTCTTTGTCTCGCCGAATGAACTTGCAGATAATGGAGTAGCACTTGGTGTAGCATTCTCCTCTGCAACCCATTTTCTCTTGCTAGGCCAGCTCTGTCCAGCAGAAACGGACTCCGCTACAGCAGACGGGAGTTCATCCTCGGAAGAGAAGTCCCCGCTAGATTGATCACTAGTGTCGCTCTCGTCTGCGTTCCGTCCGTCTGATGAAATTCCGGCCGGATGGGTCTGATGGGCATCGCTTTCCTCTGTAGATCCCCGAAGCATCTTCAATAGTGAGAGTCGCTGTGGAGTGGATGTTTTAGGGGTATCGGCTTGTGAGAGTTTGAATCGGTCCTTCGCTGTTATCATCTTCGACTCCTTTTGCGCTAATGGTGATTTGGTAGCTTGTTGTGTGGGGAAACTGAACCGGCCATCACTATATTTCGAATCGGAGAGACTTATTTTCCTGTTGAAGCTGACAGGATCAAAAATGCTCTCTCTGTGGGTACTACCCGCTAGAGTTCTGTGAGCCGCGTTTGGACTAATATCTGTTGTTGGCGAAGGTAGAAGTTTCTGTTTAATTAAGTGCGGGCTCAGTGGAGGGCTGAAAACGATTTCCTCAATCTCTTGTCTTGTCGCTGCCGGCTCATCAAGATCCATGGGTTTTGAGTCCGAATGATCGGCGATCTCCGGTTCAATAATTGCTTCCATATCGCTCGATTGGAAAATCTCTGAATCATGGCTGTTTTCGTTCTTTAACTGCGTGTCCAACGGAACAGCATCAGCTAAGCTTGGCTCTGGATCTAATGAAGGTTCCTTTTTGACATTATGCTCTTGGGCTGGCGAGTCCTGGAGCTTTGGTTGCGTGGAAACATCGGCAGGTGGTGCATCAGCTCTAGTCATTTCGATCATATCCTCAAACTCCGCACCGTCCGGTTCGTCAAAGAAATTGAAATCCGCTTCTGTGACTCCAGTTCCACCAAATACGTCTTCGTCCATGTCTTCGAAAAGATCATCATTCGCGTCATGTAGTGAGGTGTCGAAGTGCATTTCTTGTTGCGAGTCAAACGTGTGATGCATTTCTGGTGAACTTCCAGGGAGATCATGTACTGTTGTGGAGTCGATGTCAAGTGGTCCTGGCAAGCCCAACAATGGCTGGTTTCCAGCTTGGGCCAGGATTCCGTCAATGTTCGCAGTTGGACCAGAAACACTCGGGACATCAATACTAGATGATCCGCCTTGACCTTGTGACACAATTCCGTCCGGAGGGGTTGGATAAACGCCGCTGACCGCCTGGAGGTCACCATACGCACCAGTCCTTGAGTATAGAGGCGAGGATGGGTATAAATTAGTGGCGTCTACATGGGCCTGAGCTGCTTCTACTTCAGCCTGCTGAGTCTTTCGCCGAGCCTTTTGTACTTTGGCTCTCTCAGCCTTCCCGGAGAACCATTGTTGGGCAAGATCTAAAGGATCTCGAAATCCAGTTGAGTCGGGGGTTTGAAACCAATCAAGAGACCTGTCTGAAGAACTATACGGTTGATGGCGCCATTCTGCATCCGTCACATGAGCATTGAGGTTATTTGATGCATTACTACAAGACTCATAAAAGAAGCACAGCGGTGCCGGCCAAAGAACTTCTCGGGAATGCGTCGGGAATGAAGGGGTTTGATCCATGGAAGTCGGTTGAACATCTTGAGCTATTTGGATCTTTACCCAAGCCTTGTTCTCAATTTGCCTTGAAAGAGAAATTCCTTTGCTTTTTAACCACCGAATAACGATAATCTTCCACTTTCGGATCTCTTCTTCAAAATTCCTGATTTTTGGGCGTTTGTGTTGCCCTTGCCGAATCTCATTTTCATCAATGGTAATTAGAGAATCTTCGAATTCCACAAGTCGGGCAAGTATGCCGTTCGGTGCGATACGGATATATTTACCAACCATGTTTTCTTGTGCCTCTTCTGCTAGTGAGCTGCTAATTTGGTGAATCTCAGGGTGTCGAAACGATGACGTAGAGACTACAACAGACCCTCCACTCGTCCAATGGACATTCATGCCTGTAAGCCATGCAGACAGCTCAGGTATTGCTGAGTCTTCAATCTCTGCCTGTGACTCGGCCGTTGAAAATGATATGAATGTCCGATAGTTCAATGGTATTACGTCGTGATCCCGTGCTAGATAGTATGATAGGAGAGCAATGATAGCTGACATAAATAACTCATAAATGGCGTATATATCAGATTGCTGTTGCTGCTCCCCGCCGCTGGTGAATGACATGTGAATTTGGGCGTTGGCTTGGACTGCTCGCAAATTGCTTGTCTGGGCTGCACGATAGCTCGATTGAGTTGAAGGAGAGTTTGAGGTTGCTGCGGATGCGGAGGTATTCATGCTTATTGGCCTCCCAGGATACCTTGCCAAATCAGCTGCTTTTACAACTCCTGAGCGCTCCGCTTGATATAAATTAGCAACATGCTGAATGGGCGTGATGCAGTCATCCTACCATGAAATGCAAAGCCATCAAGAACAGGAGAAGCTGCAGGTATTTGGCCGGATCTATCAGGAGTTGTAGATCGAAAGAACCACAACCAAGATCTGCCCCCATCTTGAACAACCAAATGGTTTCCCTGCCTGAATGACTCCTCGACGGCATGTAGGTCCTCGGGATTTTCCACTCTTTCATCCGAGTTTACCGGGGGGGTGGTAGGATTGCGTTTAACAGAGAAGGCCTGATATGCGACAGCTTCGAAGTCTCCCTGTTGAAGAAAAAACGTGTTAGTACTGGACTTCGTAGGACATCGAGAGTGTTTTATCCTACAATAGCTTGCGCATTAGTATTACAAGTCCTAAGAAATTCCATTACAAGGGCTGTTCTCCCAAACTATGGAATACTCAGATGATATTGCCGTTGAAGATGCACGCCCAATACTGCTATGTGAACCTTCATCAACTCCGCTCCGCAGAGGTCGAGTCGCGGCGCGCAGTCGATATTACTATGACAGGCCTAAGTAACCGGATATCTCCATGAGCCTTATGCAAGATACATTATATAATATGGTCGCGTGGTTCGTTGGCTCCAGATCAAGCATTGCTACTCAACCTGGGAAAAGAGGATGGAGAAGGTCGAGGGGCCCCAAAGTAATCCGGAAACGGTATCTGGAAGCGCAGCTTGCCAAATCCAAGGACAGAGCGGAAAATAGAAGTATTGAAGACAGAGCGGGCGTTACGGATCGAGGTAGACCGAGAGCCTGATGTCCCCGGCAGGCTGGCCCTTGAGAGAGTTCAGCCTTGTGAGGCGTGATTTTTTCAGATTGATGCCAAGCAATCGGTACGTACCTAGGTATTTCTTCAGTTTGGACAGGCCGTTGGTGATCTTCAGAAGGGCATATGAAAACTAGCCTGTGCCTTGCTTTAGGTTTGCGAAAGGATTTTTTAACGAGCTTTTCGTACTCATTTTGATCCTCTGATCAAGTGTCTAACAGTGCATAACAACACTAGATGCACGAGCTGACTGGTGAGCAACAATAGACGACCTGCGCCTCTCGCGAAAAGCTTCCAGGCGAAATTTTCGAACTCCAAGTCTGCTCCACTAAGGAACCAACTCCATGTACATAGCACCATGAAGCTGTCTACTCACTCTGCCGTCCCCGTATACACCGTCTCTGGTTCATCGACCGCTCGACCTCTTCCAGATTGGCTTGCGCGCAAACGGAAACGGAGCTTGAAGCAGGATCCTGAGTTCGCCAACCGGGTAGAGCTGCTCCAAGATTTCGAGTTCGAAGAGGCAAGTTCCTGTGTGCGCGTGAGCGAAGATGGTGACTGGGTTATGAGTACAGGCGAGTCTCCCTTTTGTTGCTGAAGTAATTCGTCGTTCACTCTCGAAATTGTACCCCCGCAATATGCTAACCTCAATCTCCAGGAACCTATAAACCACAGATACATACCCACTACTTACCGCACCTCTCTCTCTCATTCGCACGCCATACAGACACACTAAACGAAACGTTTCTTCTTCTTTCCTCAGACTATTCCAAGTCTCTCCACCTGCAGACGAACCGCTTTCTCGAATTCCACACTCCCCAAGGATGTCATTATTCAACACGAATACCGCGGTATGGACGAGACCTCCTCTACGACAGGCACTCTACCGAAGCGCTCATACCATCAGTTGGCGTCAATGTGGAAGGAAATGGTGAAGTTTTTCGGTTAAACCTCGAAGTGGGTCGATTCATGAAGGGCTATGAAGTTGATGTAGGAGGAGACGATTTCACATCTGCAGGTGGGGGCGCATTACAGGGAGGAATCAATACTGGAAGCGTAAACACGGCGGCAATAGCAGAAGAAAGCCACAACTTGCTTGCATTCGGGACTTCGCTTGGGACTGTCGAATTCTGGGACCCGCGGTCTAGAAGTAGAGCTGGGATACTCTCAACGCCATCAGGCTCACCGCTCTCTAACGGGAGGTCAGAAATTACAGCACTTCAGTTCCACCAGTCAGGCCTTGAGCTCGCCACTGGCTCCTCTGATGGCCTCATACATCTCTACGATCTCCGCTCTCCAGTACCACTTCTTGGAAAGGACCAAGGCTACGGTTACCCAATCCAAAATCTCATCTACCTTAACGGTGTCACCTCAACCCGCGCGCAAACTTCTGAACCAAAAATACTATCTTCTGACAAACGCATCATTAAAATTTGGGATCGTCGTGACGGCACACCATGGACATCTGTCGAGCCCGCAGTGGACATTAACCATGTCGAATGGTGTCGTGATAGTGGCATGCTTCTTACAGCAAACGAAGGGAAACAACAGCATTCGTTCTTTATTCCGCAACTTGGGCCTGCTCCGAAATGGTGCGCATTCCTCGATAATCTCGTGGAAGAGATGGCGGAGGACCCTGATGACCCGAATGCGTTCGGAAAGCACCAGACTGGAGAGGTTTATGATAACTACAAATTCCTCACATTGCCGCAACTACGAAACCTTAACTTAGATCATTTAGTCGGAACGACGAGCCTGTTGCGCCCATATATGCACGGATATTTTGTCGCCCAGCGGCTCTATGAGGAAGCAAGATTGATATCGAATCCAGAACTGTGGCAGGAACAGCGGGCGAAGAGTATCCAGGAAAAGATAAACAAAGAGAGGGAGAGTAGGATCCGAGGGAACAAGAAGGTATCAGTTAAAGTCAACCGAAGACTTGCCGAGAAGCTATTAGAAAGGGAAGAGAAGAACGAGCGGAGACGAGCAAAGCGAGTGTTGGAGAAGGGCGGTGATGATGATATGACTGGCTTGGACAAAGTACTAAGCGCGGCTACTAATAATGAAGACGCTGAAATGAGCGGAGCGATTGAGAATAAGCCCTCTACCAGTAAAGGCCTTCTCAACGATCCTCGGTTCGCGAGGCTCTTCAAAGATGAGGATTTTGAAATCGATGAGACATCTCACGAATTTCAATCTATCAATCCTAGTACCCAAACGTCGGCGAGATTACCAAAAGGCCTCACTGCTGTGGAGGAGGAAGAACTGGAAGACCGGCATGGTTCCAGCTCAGACGAATCATCATCCGAAAGCGAGACTGAACAGAAGCAATCAGCCACCAAAGAGAAGCCTCAAGATAATGGGCGCATCTCATCTTCATCATACAAACGGTCAGGTCACAGATCGCAACGCCCTCAGATGATTGTATCTTCCTCAAACAGAAAGCCTCAACAGAGCCGGGATAGATCTTTCGGGTCTCGAGCTACCTCGCTTAAAGAAAAGAAAGTCTCATTTAGCGGGGGTGCTAGGGGTGTTGTGGGCGAGAAGGAGATCACCTTTGCGCCCGCAAAGAAAAAGGAAGCGGGTGGTGTGGGTGAGGAGAATACTAAAAAGCAGTGGCACGATCGGAAGGACCGGAGAAGCGCTAGTGGGAATGTCTTCCGGCGAATGTAATAGCCTATTGTGTCAACCATTGATGCACAATCAGGTCTATGGCCTGTTAGGATACCCCATTCCTACCTTGCTACAGATTACTATCTGCTAATTGACACTTCGTAAAGCCTGTCAGATAATCTTAATTTGATTAGTGTAGAGTGCTTTGATACGATTTCACAAAATCTCTTATGAAAACATGCTAAGAGGCGCTCCGTGATCGAAGGAGCCTTGAGATCCCTCAGATAAGCAAAGATACGTAGTTGTCGAACTTGCTCCTAGTCACTTAAGTCTTGAATAAAGGTTCAAGTAGAAGATATTTACTCTTTGACAATCCTTATATTGAGACCATATATACTGCTGCTCCTACTACGACTAATGGGCCGGTATAAATGGCTAATTCCTTGAAACCGGCGAGGAATCTCTTCTCTTTCATAACCTGCTCGTCATTCAGCCTTGGAAACTCCTCTTGCGGTTCTTCTTTGCTGAGAAATTGACATAGTGGGCCCCATCCTGTGCCAAGTTTATACTCAAGCAACCTCTCCGGTGGCACTATGTCACGTATATGTTCGTAGTGTGCCATGAATTCTGAACGAGCTTTGCGTAGGATTTCATCTCCTGAAGAAGCCCGGAAATGGCCTAGTAGCAACCGCCTATAGAAGATGCCCATGCGTAAGCCGATGAGCGGCTCAACATAGTTCACTAGGATGTCTGCGGTGCGGCTGAAGGAATTCCAACGATATTGGCTGAGAAAGATTTGTGCCAGCTTTCGAGGACCACTTTGGCCTGATCAGGGTTAGTGCGCGCTTTGCTAGGGAGAACGAGATTTCGAGATTACCTTTGGATACACTTCAACTAACTCATCCGCAAAACAGGCGCATGACATGTCTGTCACCACTGCACATCGGCCGAGCAGCACGCCCGGTGAGTGGTTTTGCCTAGGCCATAGAATTTCGCGTCTGATGCTCTTTCCCACAGAGATATATCCTGAGGACGGGATAGCATATCGAAACTATGGTAAGTGTCATTACACCCAAGCCTTGATAGTGCGGCTTGCATGAAAATGTTCCTGTTCTTGGTAAGCCCAGTGCAAGAACCTGCATAGGGACTTGTCTAGAAGTTGGTTCGGCCGTGGTGTGAGAATGTTTTAAGATGAAGTTCTGGTGATATTATTGCATTAGTGCTAGAGATGGGTGGAGGTAGCTACCGGGTTGATTCATCTCCGGAAACAGGTTACTGTTGCACTTATCCCTTCCAGCGGTGAAATGTATCCTATGGTTATCGATAAGAGCCAGCCAATAGAATCAATAAGACTAAGGCTCATACGCGTACTTTTGTTCGCGCACGGTTCAACTCTCGTAGGACTTCGCCGTTGGAAGGCAAAGGCTGATAATAAATAGAGGGGTGTTTTCTAACGGGAGTGGATTGAATCAATTGCACGGCGGAGACAAAGTTTTTACTGGATGTACTACTGGATGTACTACTGCAGAGCTGAATGTGCAGAGGTTGTCAGGGAATGAACCTAATGAGGCTGTGCTCGTGCCGCGGCTCGGATCGCAAGGGCAGGCTATTCGAGTGGTGATCTGGCGACGCGCACGCTGAACCACCACCGCCCAGCAATTTAGCAGTTGCTAACTGTCTTTGTACGAAGATTGGAAAGCCAAGAAGTTTTAGGACAAGACAGGTACGCAACGGTAGGGGACCTCGGACCCGAAGAATTTCTTTTTCCAAGAATAGAAAGTCCTGTATTAGGTTCAATAAGCGACCAAGCAGGCGTCATCGGGTTCATTCGCCGAGGGTAATTGTGCAGTTTGAAAGGTTCACAGCCTCCAACCACGCGTTTGATGGCTGTTCGCAAAAATGTTAAGACTAGCTCACCATTGCTTTTCTAGTCCGCTAAAACCTCTCTCCAGGCCTCAACCTCCTACCCTATTATTATTTCTAGGCTTTGGAAATATAACATGAAGCCATGCTAGACGAGAATCTCCCTAGTAAGTACACTGCTATACAGCAGCAGCTCATCTTCATCACTAACACTCTACCAGCTTTCTTTCTCAAACCGTCGCCAGACAATATCAAGCATCACCAGTCCTTCTATCTATCGCAGTATGGCTCTGAGCCAGAAGCTACATATGCTCTCCACCACCTCGACCCCTCCTCGAATTCAGCGAAGAATACCTATGCCGCAGCAATATTTGACTCTCACAACCCAGAAGTCCTCTTCGCAGAGGTGCTAGCAAGGCCTGGATGGACTCAGCCTACGCTATCTCAAGAAGAAATTCGGCGTAATGGAGGTGTTCCTCCGCCACCTCAGCCCATACTTCCGACCGAGTTTGCCATTCAACTCTACAATCCTGATCAGGTTGTCAAGGTCACACAGCAGACTGGAAAATGGACCGGTAGCACTTGCTGCGAGTTTAGCATGCCGCAAACCTCCTTTAGAACACCCAGTGTTTCTGCGCTAGATCGGAGTCAGGGTGATCCTGGAGCGGACACCGCAACGCCTAAGATCAATTTTGTCTGGAGAAAGGAGAGCAAACTATCAAAGGACATGATATGTTTTATGACAGGGAAATCTACCGATCCCACTGGCAAGAAAAAGAGCAAGGAACCTGATATTGCTGTCGCCTTGTTCGCGGGTTTAAAAGAAATAACTATCTACGAGCCAAATCTTTACAGAGTTGAAATGGAAGACTATAAAGGTCTAGAGGTGGTACTGCTGTTGGGTGCAGCTGTTATACGGGACCTGTACTTCGGCCACACTAAGGAAGCGTTCCACATCACAGACCCTGGAGCGAGGAAAAACAGCGGAGGCATTTTAGGCAGGAAGACTTCATCTCCAATAGAACCAATCCTCATAACCCCTCCAGTACCCAGCAGGCCAACATCCTCTCAAATCCCTCTGACTAATCTTCCTATTCGACCTAGTTCGAATGGAGCAGCGATGAATGATCTTTACCAACAGCAGTCCCGAAACGATAGAAACAGACACTCTCTCCCTCCTCTCCAAACAGGAGCTACGCCATCACCACATGCGGATCCTCGTGCACAATGGGAAATCGAAGCCGAGACCGCTCGCATCAAAGCCCAGGTCGGGGCTGAAGACCGCGAACGGAAACGCCTTGAAGATATACAAAGGCGGAAACGCTTAAAGGCTGAGGAGGCAGAAGCCAAAAAAACCATGAAATTTCTCGAAGCAGAAGAGAAGAATCGGCGAAGGCGTCAGGCTGGGGTCGATAAAGAGACGGAACGCTTACGAAAGCAATACGGAAACCAAGACACTTTAACACCGCTACCGCCATCTCAGCAACATAGATACTCCGCGCCGCTGCTTCAACAACCATCTCACAGACCTGCAGTGCCTCCCCGCCATACGTCTAGTGGGCCTTATCTCCAGTCACCAGGTGGGGGTCAGCCCAGCGCTTCAGCCAGTTCCTTTTTTGGTGGTGGTGGACTTTTGCGACCTGACGAGGGACGTAAGTTAAAGGGTGGGAAGAAGAGTTTCTGGGGTCTGAGAAGCCAGAGCGACGATCAAAGTTCGAATACGTTGCGGAAAAAGCAAAGTAGTAGGTTTTAAATTCAAACTCTTTGGGAATTCTGCGGAGTTGGTATGGAAACATTTCTTGGAATACAGTCTCTGCATTATCTTTCATATGATTCAACAAGGTTATGCTTACGCAAAATAAAATCTGTGCTCCTTCCGAACATGACAAGTTCTCGTTACAGGTTGTTTCTCGCCAGTGTATCTTTAGCTGATGCTTTCCCCTCTTTTCGTGCCGCCTCGCACCATTTCGCACAACACTCCCCGCTCTCTTAGCGCCAAGTCCTCGATGAGCAAATTTGAGCAACAAAATGGTCCGCGCCACAAATGCCTCAAGCACACATGTCGTGGGCTTGGCAGAGCTTAACATTCGGCTCTCCCTAATTGCCAAGCTCCTCCGCTGTTCAGCGCAGGTGGAATGTTCCCTAGCTTAGTTTTGCTAACTTCTGAAGAGCTATAAAGAGCAATTGGTCTCACCTTTTGTTCCGTTTCCATTCGTTGGACCTGCTCTAGATACTAAATAGGATATCTCATCCGTCTAAGGAGTTAGAAGGCCTTTCGCAATTTTCTCGCAGCAAGAATGGCCTTTTCAACAACCATCACTTTTCTCTTCGCGCTCCTCCACCTCACTTCTGCCCACTTCACAGTTGAGTATCCCTATTGGCGAGGCTCGTCCTTCGCTGAAGGTACTTCGCAGTGGATTTTTCCATGTAGGTCTTCCGAAGCTGCTCCTTTCCAATTCCCGCCAACCTCTAGCATTTTCAGTTCAAGGCGCTAATTACCCTATTCTCCTAGGCGCCAACGTGTCGGAAACCACCAACCGCACTGCGTGGACCACAACAGGTGGCTCGCTCCGACTGCACGTTGGCCACCATTGGGCACTGACCTACGTAAACCTTGGGCTCGGGAGCAATGTTACCAACTTCAACATCAGCCTTGTGGATCACTTCAACCAGACTGGGAATGGCACATTCTGTCTTAAGGAGACCGGAAAGGCGCGGCTGGCTGCTGGACTTAGCGGAGCTGGGTACGACGCGAAATCAGTTGACGGAGTCGATGCGACGTTGCAGGTTATTCAGATTAGCACGACAGGGGCAGCATTATATAATGTAAGTGTAATTCCATTAGCTGAATTTTCTAGGCATGCTTTCGGTTCTCTCCGCTTTCTCCCTTCTTCATATATTCCTTTTCAACTTTCCTTCTTATTTGTCTTTCGAAAGTCCCCGCCATTACTCGATATTCTAACAGCCCAAAAGTGCGCAGATATCACTTTCAACGCCACTGCTGCTTTACTCGCAGACTCCGAATGCGCCAACTCGACTGATGTAGGCGGAATCGGAATCTTGAACGCGGACCAAGCGGGAAATACGACGGCGACCAGCACTGCATCTGCAGGAGCCGCACCAACGAGTACGAGTGCTGCGTCTGCTTTGCAGATGCCCGCTTTAGGGGGAGTGGTTGCGGCGGTAATTGGATTTGGTATTGCACTTACTTAAGGAAAGGGATGGAAATCGGAGCGCATAACTTCGTTAAAGGGAAGACCGGTACATGAGAGACGATATGCAAATCCGTAGCCAGCATAATGAAATAACATATATTTTTAATCTCGTTCTCATGAATGTACGTGTTGATAAGAATGGTATAGTCTCGAGCTTTGCGCACGGGTCACATCCAGGGGAGCTTCTATCACCGAAAACTTATCCTGTGCAACACTCCAACGGAGTTGTCCCTTATCATCGCAACGCCTCCATATCTAGCCTATCACTTTCAAAGCTTTCAAAGACAGCCCTTGTGAAGTGAGAAATGCATCATTCGCAAGACTATTCCTGCCAATCAGATTCGAAACCCCTTGCCTCCGTTGTCCACCTTGTCAAGATTTTCTTGAAACGTAGCACGTTAGTGCTAGATAGGTCCAAAGCGCCTTACAATTCATTAAGATGCAATTCGTTGTTCGAGTACAAGTAATACCTTGTTCCTTTCGGAAATGACCTCTATACTCGGTAATACGTATCATGTTCAGCATTGACGATTTATTTCCTTACGCCTTTCCGGTCATGATATAAGTTAAAGCATCCGCTAGGCCCAGTACTTCGCCAAATTTAAATATAAATTTCGCCGGAGCATACGAAGATCAGCCATAACAGGTTCCTGGGCCACAGAAACAATGCCGGACCAGTTAGCCTGCCAAGGGTCTGATTCTGGTTGAGTATGAGCGGGCCATGCGGAGAAGCATCTGCCTGGTGAGCGCTTCAACGAGTACGGCTTCGCGATCCGAGCCAAGGCAAAAACTGGGGAGAGTTTCCACATGTGGAGCTTCATATGCGAGCAAAAGAGACGAGATCATCGACGGGGACGTCATCCAAAACGCTGCTGGTATACAGGAAGTTCAGCGATGAGGGAGAAAAAATAGTACACGCATCCTACTATCCAACAAAGGCCAGGACATTGACGACTACTACCCGCCGGGCTCGCTGCAGATAAAGGAGAAAGACGACTCCGTGACGTGGGAGCTCGGCGGCCGGATCCACATCGGCAAGCTGCCTCACTTCACCGCGATGGCTGCCGCGCGTCTAGGACCGTTGAGGTCTACGCCCGTACGCTGAAATTTATAAATGGGCACGCCATCTCCGAACGCATCATCCAGAGCGGGTACATTCCAGACCGGCTGGCGTACATGGCGGGCCGCGCCTGAACTGCATGCAGGTCTTTCAGCGACAACCTCATGCAGTACGTCGTCGCGGGCGAGGGCAAGCGTGCGGGCGGGCAGATCGGGCTGCATGATCCGACGAGCAGAGGGGCTAAGACACTAGCGCACTGTGTGGATCCACAGTCGAATATTCAGCCGTATAAATGGAGCATCATGATGCAGACGGAGAAGGGCACGTTGGAGGCCGTAATGTATGCGTATGCGACAACTTACTATACTTGGATTCGGCGAGGTGGCGTGCTGGTTGTCAATCAATATGTTGCTAACACGGAAGCGAGATTTGTATACGGATGTTCGAGTCATCAGGGAAGTGCAGATGGCAAGTGTGGAAAGTATGCGTACGCTTTGCAAGCAACCGCTAGATCAGTAAATGTTTATGCCGATTTAAAGGTGGATGCTATGTAGATCTGAGGTTAGGAAAGAACGATGCCCCCCAAGGCCCTGGCTTAGCTGAAACAATGTAGTGTTTACCCAAGAATCCACGCTCACAAGGACTGATATGAGTTAGAACAGCAAGAAGTATTAGGATGAAGGGCTAACGACTGAGTAGGCTATGCACCCAAAGAAAAGCAAAGGCAAGAATGAATCGTCCAAACGCCATCAGAACCTATTCAACTTTTCCGCCACCCCCATCTCAATTTATCTAGCCCTGTGTGCTTGAAAATTTTCGACGTCCAAGAAGGAAATGGGCCTGAATGAGGTTGTTTACCGGTTGCAGAGGTAGCTCCCGACATCGTCGTTCCAGCCAGGGCGATTAGCCAAGTTTGGTTCTCCAGGTGAGACTAAATGGAGTCCTTGGCCAATATTGTAGCAGTTGGCGTTCCTACAAAGGATCAACGTTAGCGTAGAAACTCTCGGAGGTGGATCTTCGCCGTGAGTGCACGTACGTGACCAAGGCGCAAACGCAACCATCATCGATGCCGAAGGAAGACACGGAATTCATACTGCGGATGATTGTAAGTAAGAAGATAGAGATTGCGAGAGCGACAATGTGGTAGTGTTACTGACTAATCCGGGCCAATTTGTGCCATTGAAACACATTGACCAGCTGGACCTGTAACGACCACGCCTTCACTTCCAAAATTAACATCGGTGCTCAATGTGACCTGCCACAACTCCTCTTAGCACTATTCGCGGCTTGTCAAAGTTTTTAGCGGTAGACTCACCTGGCATGTATCTTGGGCATTCCCAATGACAGTTTTCCTGAAAGAGGAGGTGGGCAACGCACGGCAAATGGCTACAAGCCCCAAGAAAGCGGCGCCGAGGATTGAACGGTACATTTCAACAGGGTCTAATCGGAGGGTTTTGGTGTACGAATCTGAGCCGTGATCTTGTGAATGGATTTGTTTGCTAACGAGAATGGGGTCTGAAAATGAATTCCAAAACGGTTGAGTTTGAAAGAGAATGGTGGGTAGTCGCCCTCTTTTTATGTCGGCAAGATGCCTGCCACAGCAATGGTCCCTTCTTTATACGTTGAGGAAATTGGAGTGGAGTTCGATGTCCTTTTGCCGCAAACGGCAAGCATGGTTGCGGTTTCTGCAGGAAGCCACGTCCTGGAATAATACCTCAGGGTCTCTCAGGCCTCGGATTCAACAACAATGCACATGTGTCAGAGCTGTTTTGTTGGCAGCAGTGACATTTAGCTAGGTCATGATGTTCTAGCCCTACGTTACACGAAAAGACGGTATGCTATGATTTGATATGAGATGCTTCGTTGCTCTTGACCAAGGTACATGACAGACCGTCACCACGAGGGGCATCGGGAAAGGGCTTGCAAACACTTGTCATGCTCCGCCAAGATCGATGGTTGGACAAGGTTGTGAAACATTACAGCGGCGTTGCACCAACCCCGCATGGTACCGGTACGGCTGCTGGATTAGAAGCGTGGATGCAGAAGGTAAGAACATATCTAGGAAAAGTATAATGTCAACACGAGCTCTAAACTGGATATGAAACAGAAGAACAGTCGGGTTATATTCAGAGATAGAATTCTTCAAAGATGACTTGAGAAACCGAATAATAGGAGTCATGGTTTGTTCAAGCTAGGGAGGTAGCATCATAGCTGTGTGCAGGTGACTTTAGCTTGCCTCGAGGAGATCTGATGATCGAGCAGTGTTCAACGGTTGGTGATACTGGAATGAAGCTCTTGAAAATGTTGTGGTAAGTAAATATAGTACCTGCTACAGTGTGTAGCATTTGAAAAGAATTGAAATATAGTCAAAAGGTTGGTTCGTTGTCAGGCGGAACAAAGCAGGTCACTTGAAGAAACCCCGAGCCCGGCTACCCAACCATCCTCTGGCAGCACATCGCGAATAGCGGCAGTGAATGCAATATCATGGAGATGTTGTAGATGTTGTGCTCGAGTATAGACCGGGTCACACTGGGTGCTTTCTGGCTCTCTCGCTTCTTGTGGTGAGCTAGACCGAGCAGAGATAAATCTGTGGACTTGACCGACAGAGGTCAGAGCAGACAGGCAAGCCTACTCATGTCACGCAAATACTGACGCCGTAACGCTGTGGAAGTACGGAGGCGACAACCTTAGGCGCTGCGTTCGAGGTTGAGAAGAGATATCCGCAAGTAGAAAGGCGCACGGACCGGAGCACACATTCTGGAAGGGTCACCGAGCCCTGGTGCTTGGTTTTGGTTAACGTCCCTATTTAGGCATTTCCCTAGATGATTCGACGGTTGAAGTTTGTGGGTTTAAGATGTGGACTTGGGCATTATTCTGATCTCCAAAGCTCTCCAAAAGGAGTTTAGGGCTGTATTGAAAGTCTCGGTTCATGGGACTGTACCACTTACCAAATCCTTATCAGTTGTCACCACCTCAACACTACAAGCTCCATCACATCACCAGCTTCGTGATACAAACACCTAGAATAGTGATAATAAGTGAGGATCTACGGTATAGATTTGGTAGACTGGTTTTTATGTCTTTAAACGAGCCATACATTGAGATAACCTCGCGGCGATAAGCAAGAAAACATCCTAAAGCTTATCTCCCTTGTACCATCTTCCATCCCAAATATCTTAGATCTAATTCATTCTGCTCTCTCAAGGTTTCTTCTCTTCGCTTTCCTATTCTAGCGCTGCAATGTCGTCAAATTCATCTAAGATACAAACCCGAATAATCATCCATGGCGGCGCTGGCAATATTTCCCGCGCAAACCTTACACCGGCAGCCCACGCTGCGTATCGTAAATCCCTCCTCGCCGTAACCTCCTCAGCCTCCTCGTTCCTTGACAAACCACAAGCTACTGCTCTCGATGTTGCCACCCATGCCGTTTCGCTATTGGAAGACGACCCTCTCTTCAATGCCGGCAAAGGCGCGGTCTTCACGCGCGCTGGGACTAATGAGCTCGAATCCAGCATTATGGTATCAAACGGGCCGCGCAAGCGCGGCGTTGGATGCATGCTGCTGACTCATGTAAAAAACCCCATTAAACTGGCACGAGAAATGCTTTTACGAGGAGAGCTTGGAGACGGAGGAGGCGCCCAAGGACACTGTCAACTTTCTGGGGAATATCTGGAGAGTTTAGCGAAGGAGTGGGGTCTTGAAATGGTCGAGCAGACATACTTCTTTACGCAGAGGAGGTGGGATGAACACCGGAGAGGGCTGAAAGTTGGGCAGGAACTAGTATCATCGATTGCGCAGTTTCATGATCCCTTCTCAGCCTGGCCAAATAATTCTAGCGTAACTAAACTTGCATATCGAGGATCAGAGAAAGATCCATCTTGGGATGGAAAGGAATATTTGCCACAGGGAACCGTTGGAGCAGTAGTGCTTGATAGTTTCGGGACGGTTTGTGTAGCAACATCGACGGGCGGCCTCACGAATAAGTTACCTGGCCGCATCGGGGATACCCCGACACTTGGCGCCGGATTCTGGGCTGAGGAGTGGTTTGAAGAGATATCACCACCTCAGATGCTCTATCAGCCCATCATTCAGCCGCCTCATCCCTCATCATCAATAGACAAGCTTTCCCGCGGTAATCTCCCAGGCTTCATAGCCGGCTGCTTTCCTTCAGTTTCTATTGCCTCGTCTTTATCCCACCCCCAAACCTCCACAATGCCGTACTCGGAGCAGCCAGTTTCAACTCGCCGCCATGCAGTGGCCATGTCCGGCACCGGCAATGGTGATTCATTCCTCCGAGTAAGCGCCGTCCGGACTGCAGCGGCCATTTCTCGATTCTCTACTCCAAATCTTCCACTAGCAGTTGCTATCTCTCGAGTTGCTGGATCTGGTGGGGAACTCCAAAAGTCTGCAGGAGAGCGCTGGGGTAATACCGGTGAAGGAGAAGGTGGCATCGTCGGTATTGAGCTTGTAGGTTCTGAGAGCACTATCGTAGCAGACTTTAATTGTGGTGGCATGTTCAGAGCTTGGGTTGACGACGAAGGAAAACAGAGGTGCATGGTGTTTAAAGATGAGTATTGAGTTAACTATAATGGAGTGCATCTGTGAGTTTTGGGTATCAATAGGTTACTGACATAGAGTTTCAATACTTGTCAACCTATAAAATACGTCCTATTTGGCTTCGCCAAAAGGACCGGTCTTTTTGGGCCAACCGGGCGTTCGACAATACTTAACTGAAGAGTGATGCCTTATTACAATACTTCCTTTCCGAAATTCAGTCTATACATGAACAAGGCCACGGAGGACCAATGACTCCCTATTCATGGGATATCAGCGAGAAAAAAACAATGGATCATTCCTAACGCCGAATGAAACGCAGAACAAAAGTAAAACACCTGACGCAGAAGAGAGACACCAAAACTCAATACCTCCACCCCTCTCTTCGACCCCAAACCCGCCCACTCAACTCCCGGGTAGTAGCGAACGATAGAAATAGAGCCCACTCACAGTCGGTCAGCCTCTCCATTGTAAAAACTAGAGCCCTCATCTCATCCTCCTCCGAATGCGGCAGCATCAACCTCCTGTCCACCAGCACCGCCAAGAGGAAACAAAAGTTCTCCAAGTCCCCGTTGTTTCCTCTCCTACAACCGTTCTAGCCCGAACTCGAAGCAAATCCGGAAGTGACGCAATAAAATCCACGCCGAGAGGTTCTATCGCAATGACCCGTGTCACAAACTAGCCGTTGCTCGAGGATCTCGTTTAACTTAATTAAAACGTTGCCAGCTTTCTTACTCTGTTATAAATGGCTTCAGGCGCTATAGCGCTGCTCCTAGGGGATTTATAAGGGCGTTGAGGATATCTAGGTTCACTTGAAATAGCCTTATGCTATTCTAAAAACATTTAACCCGCTTTACACTCAACTTCCCACAATCTAGACCCTAGTCATGCATGCTTGCACAGCCATACGTGGACCAAAGCGACCCACGTAGCCATGTGCCACATTAGTAGTAGGCCATGAAAAAAGGCAACCGTACAACCACCACATGCATCATGCACATACAAGGATCTTGCCTCTCGCCACGACATCTTCCCACATGTCCTTCGCGCATTTGCCCTCTTTTTGAGGCGTGTTAGATGAGCTAATAACAGGTGGTCAAAGCCGGACGGAATATTGCAAGGCTGAGCCTAGGCGCCGTTAGCTGTCTAGAGTTTCGTCTAGAGTAGAGCAAGCGCATAAATTTTACCTGAATCTATTCGTTTGCCCGGCACCGTGAGTCTCCAGGGCGCATAATCATGCGGGTACAAATAAACCTCCCATTTTCCATCCTGGAGTAGAGTATTATCTCAGCGATGGCCTAAAAACACTAACAATCATACCGGCAGAACTAGGGAAAGGCTCCTGAGTTCGTATTTAGCTACCGCCGGACTCAGGAAATGCATACGCTATTCACGGAGTGGGATAAAATGGGACGTATTGCGGGAGCTAGAATTTGAAAGACGCTCAATATGGAGTAGGAGGTGAAAACTGAAGACATGGTTATTGAGATGTGTAGCTAATTAGTACTAAACGAAATGTTTATTCCATAAGAAGAAGCTGCCAACGCTAAAGTATTCCAAACTCTATGAAAATTCGTATTCACACCGAGACTTCTGAAATTTAACTCCACAAAACTCCGTGAAAGGTCATATCCGGCCGTCAGTCATCTAGTCATGAAATGTGCGCAAATGCAGCCTAGATTTCCGGACTCGAAGGTATGCTGTGAGAGACTGGCTCCAGCGCTCCGTCCACGCTTGGGATCTGGCCTAAAACATAGATGTGTTCAATCTTGCCGCGCTTCCGCTGCAACTTCGTATGGAATCCCAATCTACTTAGATTGACAGTTGCAAGAAAAATCTTGGCTTTCTTCGGACCGATTTCGAGAAATACGTCAACCTGATTCCGACGGCCTTTTATCGGAACCCGGACGTACTGGACGCCTGCAAGGGAAATTGTTAACGCATCTATATTTGGAATTGAGTTGAGACTTACTAGTGACGTTGGAAATGTAATCCTCGAATACGACTTGCCTCAGTGGATCATATACAATCACCATCCGGTCATGGATACTGTCCGATGTGGTGGACCCTTCTGACTCTGAATACATCACGATTGATTTGGCTTTCTCATCATCGGTTCGCGACATTAATTGAAGTGGGCTCGGAGCTTCTAAATTAACTCTGGTGGTCGGTACGCCGTTCAGGACGGAATGCTGTGAGTGATCAAATTATGGACGAAGATGAGGAATTGGCATATATCGGAAGGCAACTAAAATCAAGAGTGATGCTGCGTATTTGGTTTGTTTGGTTGTAATTCGTGGAATGCTTAAAAACGGAGACACAGCGGCAGGACCGGAATTTATATACCAAGCAGTGACCAGCAGGCCTTTTGCCATGACTGGGTTCATCTTGAGATGAACAAGTCACTAGTAAATGAGCTAACCGAAAATAAATCGGGCTGTAATCAGATTTCTAGATGGCAGGAAATTGTAAGACATGTCTTAACTGTGCCCATTCACCAGTATTGAATCGGACCCCACCTGAACGCCGACTAGACCTCAGCTGTCAGGGACAAGGGAGATGCACGCATAAGGCTGGGCGTCAAGAGGGCGCTATTGGATGCGGGGCTTTCCTCTTGAGGTCAGGCGCGAAGTGTCGAAGGCTTCAGAACACTTGTCTCACTTAATCGTTGGTGGGAGATATGCCTTAGCGGGCTAGGCAAGTGGCGTTTCGCATCAGGCCACAGTTTCAATGCATGGCAACACTCAGCCTCCACCTTTTTCTCTTTCCGGAGACGGGTGACGTCTGTTGCACCTCATCATGATCGGATCTCGCTCAAGCCGCAAAGTGGGCTGAGATCACCGGTTTATCGCCCCAAATGCTGTGTCCTGTGTAGATATAATGCAATAGGCGCTGCGCCATCAGGTACGCCCGGCGGGTACAAAATCTCCTGTCTACTGTGAACTTATTTTCAGGGTGACAATCTGCTATTCCGGGACTCCTTAACATTCTTAGCGCAACAATAAGCCATCATTCATGTATCCCCAAACGTGTTGCTATCTTTTGCTCCATTTCATGACCTTTGGCGCTACTAGTAGGTGTCTGGCTAGCCGGTTCCATGCTGATTCGGCGGATTCGCCATCATATGCGGGAGCCTGAGCATATTGCATTGCCATCTGTTGCAGAATGTCTTTCGGCGGTCCGCAGGATGGCTTGCGGTCCTCTTACTTGGAGCACAGTTTACTCTAGAATCGCAGGCGTTTACCGGCTGTCCAGCGAAAAGGGGTTTCCTAATTATTTTCCAGTTGCCTAGTAGCCTTAATACAAATAGTTCTGGGTTTATTATACTTTGGTTTATAAAGTGTAGATACAACGCGAGCACACTCGAAGTACTTATTACATTCCTACAAGGTCTTACGGATTTGCAATCAGGAAAATCTATGATTCTAGTATGGCGACTAGCGTCGATCAGCTGCTGCACGCATCTCCCGCCTCTCCGATTCAAGGATGCAGTTCCGAGCGGTCAGATGGGTTCAGACCCTTGCAACCTAGGAGAAGGAGTACTCAGCAAAGCACTCGTTTTAATCTCAGCGATCAGCATGACTTTACTCCGTCTTCTCCGCATCACACATCAACAAGCTTTTCCGCGCGGTCCAAAGCATCATCTCTGATTGAACCACAATGGGCTAAGCAATGTGTATTGTCCCTAGGTACGCGTGCCTTCAGAAATGGTCAAAAAAACAGCTAACACCTTCTCTAAGACGGTGGTGGTATTAGAGGATACTCTAGTTTACTTATTCTCAGAGAAATAATGTTGCTTGTGGCAGAAAAAGAAAAGACAAGGTCTCCTACACAAGAGTCAGCAGAATCAAGTTTCCATCCACTGCCATATCAACCCAACTTCAACAATGGAAAGAGGTCGGTCAGAGATGTTGAAAGGTGTAAATACCTGCCCTGTCACTACTTTGATTATATTGGAGGAACGAGCACCGGAGGGTAAGTGTTTGAGTATTCGGCATTCATTTTAGCACGCTAACTGCTTTGCAGTCTAATTAGTATCATGTTGGGCCGACTACGCATGGGTATCGATGAATGTATTGAGGAATATGAAATATTTGGGGGCGACATATTTGGGCATCCTCGATGGGCATCCATCCGCGGACCTGTCCTTTTTCCTCGAGATAAATATAGCGGGCAAAGACTACAGAAAGTAGTCGAAGAGGTCGTAGCCCGACGACTACCGCCAGGTCAACTTCTTGTCGGTGCCGGAAATTTTAGTTCGGCACCAGCCTTGTGTAAAACGTAAGGCTTTGGGTTGATAAACTTATGTTTCATCTTTAACATTTTTTCCCGTCTTAGTGTTGTAGTTGCTTACGAGCAAAAACGTATCAGCAACCACCACGAATATGGGGCTGTCGACTCAGAGCGCCATCATGCCCAAGCATCCAATGCAGGACCATACCTATTTCGAAGCTACAACCATTGGGGCTCAAAACGAGGGAATGCTACGGAGAGAAACCCGGGAGCAGCGCATAGCATTCCAATATGGCAAGTGGCACGAGCCACAACATCGGCACCTACATATTTTGATCCCGTTAAGATTCAGAATCGTAAATATGGAGACGGCGGCTTCGGGACCAACAACCCAGTCTGTGAACTCTACTGGGAAGCTATTCAGATGCACGGGAATGATGCATCCAGCATTTCACTGCTAATTTCTATTGGGACTGGCCAGTCTGAGGTCTCTCGATTGGCTGACGGGGCGTTTCGGAAATTTTACGCATATTTCAAAGCCGCGAAGAAACTTGCTAGCGATTCTGAAGGAATGCACGATAATTTTTTACGGATTAAGCCTGAAGATCTTCAATACTCTCGGCTCAACGTTCCCAATGAACACGGCCTTGGGGATATGAAGTTAGATGAATGGAAGAAGCAGGGTGGCCTAAAGTTCACGAAAACTTGTGTTCGGCGTCGAAAAGAATCAGATTCAACACTCTCGAAGATTAAATACATTACAGACTCGTACTGTAAGCAACCCACAGTCAAAGCTGAATTAGAAAAAGTTGCAGAAATCCTCGTGAATCATCGGCGGGCTCGATGTCGGGATAGTCGTCTCTGGGAGCTTTTCTCTACGGGCGTGCAGTACCGCTGCATGGCTCGAAAATGCCGTAAGGCAATGAAACTTCACCCATGCCGCGACAGCTTGCAGCACCATCTCATCATGAAGCACGATTACCGTGACGAAACCGAGGATGAACGCGAGGAACTGGAGAAAAAGATTGATGAAGGGAGGTGCCATTATTAAGGCAATCTCCAACCTTTCAATCTTCGCCTAACAACATCGGGCAATTGCGGTTATCCGCTTTCGTCAATGCTGAAACCTGAACTCCCCTGGTTAATCCTTTCGATACATACAGACATTAGCGTCTGGCCGTATCATCAATCTACGATATAACCCACTCATCATGCGGTCGTATAAACTAGCGGTCAGGAAACCCGCCATTGATCATGGCCATAGCGTCCGTTAGACCGCAACGTAAGTAACCTCATTTCTTCACCTTTGATACTCATAGTACCCCTCTATGCTACTAGGTAGATTGGCTCACGGATTTTTTGGATTATTACTTACCTTTGTCTAGCCACGGATACCTTGAAAAAACCCTGAGCATTCTCTATAGCGCATTTCACGACAAAATGGCCTGATTCTAATACTTGCTGGAAAAAATCCTTGAATCGTTGGGCAGCATGGCATGTAAGCCATGCTAGCCATGATACCCATGATATTGATAGGGAAGTTGTGGATATTGGCTTGAGTGAGACATATTGGGGCAGAATGGATGCAGGGCGATATATTGTTAAATTTATAGTGAAAGGAGCTTCGGAAGCATGGCCTAAGGGATGTAGGATAATTAATGTGGGCGTCGTAATGGGGAGGGTTATTAAAGGGTGAACATGCACCGTAGGTGCCATAGGGTAGCTTTATCCTACCTTAAAACATGTAACTACAGTTTCCCCTGCGTAAAAATATGCATTACTGGCCATTGTTGATGTAGCTTGAAGTTGCCAGTGGCGTTCAAAGCTCGTATGAAATGATGTCTTCTTAGCTAGACTCCAACTAGCTTCGATTCCACTTTGTCAGAACTCGTGTATCGATTGATCTATGAAGAAAAGAGACTATATATACATGAGGTAGGTGAGTCATAGGTACCCTGATCTATACCCTTGGGAAGGTAACATCGACACGCTTTCAGTCATCCTCGTCAACGCAATCTCGGAAACATATCTTGCTCCATCTAGCCCAAGTGGAGTCAATTGCCTCACCCTTCGTCCGATTCGAAGACCACGGAAAGTGGCTGTCAAGAGAGCCTTGCTATATGTCGACCTGGTGTCGATCACTACTATATTAGGGTTAGATTAGGGGTGGCTTCCGCGGCCCTCTAGAGGCCTGAAGTAGAGCATTTCGGAGGTCGCGGCGGAACTATAAATAGGTGTCTTTTCGTATGCCTCTCTCGCCGGTGGAGGGCTTATAGGAGGAGAGCTTATAGTAATTACTAATTATTATATTAAATAGAAACGAGAATAGCGGTTTCTACATCCTATAGTAGATTCTCTAGGTATTATAATATAATCTTAACTAGTCCGCTACGTTAACGCCGTATATATGGCAATTATGCTTGTTTATAAAATCTATAAAATCTATTTCCTTCTCTACCTTATCGCTAAAGGCCTATTCCTTTTATTTAGAGCTTATTAAGGTCTTATAAAAATCCCTATATTAGCCTAGGTAGTTACTAGTATACTTTTAATAGGCTTTTAATAGGTCTCTTAGTAATCCTCGCGTTTTTTCTCTAGTTATATTTTCCTTATTAAGGTTTTTTAGGAGTTTAAAGTAGGGGTTAGATACTAGCGTCTATATGTTGCTTAGCAGTGTCTACCTCAGCAACGCATAATGCTGAGACCTCCTACAATATTCGCGAATATCGAACGCAGTCACTACATGGCTATTTCGCTTTTTAATATCATTAAAACTCATTAATATTCATCATTTATTCGTTCAAGAATTATTTTATAACGCTATTACCGCTTATAACCAATTAGGATATCCGTACGCGTATATAATCCCAATAAACAAACCTATCTAGACGACCTACCTTAACTACACCATTATCTACAACCGTTACACCATCGTCTATAACTGTTATACCCTCCTCTATTAGTTCTATAATGCCATCCAAAGCTAATATACACGCCGCTGCTATAGAAGAGTATAAAATTGCTAGAGAGTAAAGGGAATAAGCTTAAAACAAAAGAGAGATTTAAAAGTATAAGGAAGAGCGCAAAGCCTACCTAGTAGAGGAGGCTTACTAATACGAATACCACCAGGCTCGAATGGCTTAATTACAGTTAGGCTCGCCCCCTTTAGCCTTATAAGCTACTATAACAGCTACTATAGCTAATAACCTTAGTAAGCCTCTTTCTTCTAGCGTAAAGTCGCTTAAATTTCGCCTTTCTAGTGTTATAAAAAGGGATTATCTAAATATTTTTAAGGGTACCTTTAATCTAGTAAACCTTGCCCACCTTTAAGTCTATACTACTTAGACTAAGATTACTAATAAGACACGGATTAAGAACGGTACTTTAGTTATAAAAAAGGCAAAGGTAAATAGAAAGCTATTTATAGATAAAGGCGTCTAGTTTAAAGGCTTTACTAACTACGTAGTTATTACTAGCACCCTTTATATATGCCTGCCGGACCTTATTATTAGTATACTCCTCTAAATAAATATAATTCGCACCTTATTAACCTAGTATATCTAGGTAGGTTATATACTTAATCTAGCACTTAACTATTATACCTTTATAATAACTAATGGCTAACTAGAGCCCGCTAACTAGTAAATGCTAGCCTAGTATATAGCGCTATACCTTACAATATCTAGTACTATCGGCTTTGCCCCCTTAAAGAGACCTAGGTTAGATACCTCCTATACCTCTAATACCTGCCGCAAGTTTAATAGCAGAGGCTGCAATAATATAGCTTACAAATACCCGTATAAGTGCTTAAAGTATAGTAAAGATTACGCCGTATTATCTAAAGCTTGTGCCTAAAAATAGTAAGGTAAACCTTATAAAGTAGGGTCTAGCCTAACTATAATATTAACTTTAATTATACGCCTAGGACCTAGGCCTAATACATTACTATTATTCCCTACCTTTATAGAGGTAGAGGCTCTCTACTACTCTTTATTGCCCCTAAGGATCTTAGCGTGGCACTCCCTTCTATTTAACTACCTAGGCAATCTACTAGCTATTTTAGTAGGTATCCTAACCTATAGCTATAAGATAGGGGCCAAATTAGTCTTTACCCTAAGATCTTATAGGAACCACAACTCCTCTTAGGATAACGCCAACCTTATCTCTAAGAATATAATATTAGACCTCGTAAAAGGACGTATTAGAATCGTAATAGGGCCTATTATAGTCTTACCCCTTAGCCTAGTGCTAAAATTAGATAGAGGATACCGCCGAATTTATAATCTCTCCTTTCTACTAGTATCTTTAGTTAATAACGCAATCCTAGAAGAATATAGAGCACTAGTATACACTATAGTTACCGCTATTTAAGCCTACGTTATTTTTGTAGGCCGTAGATATTTGCTGCTTAAGAGAGATATTAAAGATGCGTTCTATATAGTCCCCCTATCCTATAAGGCAAGAACATTAATAGGCTTCTCCTAGGAAGGTGTTACCTATTAGGAATGCTACCTATCCTTTAATCTTTAAACTGCGCTACTTATATTTAACCTCTTTATAAAAGGCCTGTATTGGATACTCTATTTATAACTACCTTATAAGGTAAAATACTACCTAAATAATTTTATCTTTATCCTTACTAACCTAAATAACTTAGCGGCTATTACCTAGACTTATATCTCTATTACTAACTCCTTAGGTATCCCTTAAAATGGCTCTAAAGATATAGTAGGAACTATTATTAAGGTCCTAGGATATACTATTAACACCGTATAAATATAAACTTAATTATTACCATAGAAACAATTACGCGCTATTAAGAAGGTTACTACCACACTTTAATATAGCTTATTATTATGCCTTTAAGCCTAGCAGCTTATGGGATACCTTATATAGTGCGCCTATGTAATTAAACTTAGTTAATCTTACTCTAGATCCCTCTAGATTTTTATTACTGCTTAGCTAAAGACTTTAGTAAATAAGTATAAACCTAGGCGATTTAACACTAAGTTATAAAGTAACTTATATATCTGGCTTAACCTACTTACTATAAGTAATAGGGTATTATTCTTTAACGACGTTAAGTGTGCCTATATTTATCTCTTTACTAACGCCTCTACCTAGTTTAGGTTTGGTGGCTTTTACTTTTTTAAGGAACTTAAATATAAGGATAACTAGTAGTAGTATACCGCCAACCTCCTTTAATCTTAGGCGTTTAGTATATTGCCTAAGCCTAGTTAATAAGTAGACTATATTAATCTAAAGGAGATATATGCTATTACTTACGTATTTAATATATGGTTTACTAACTAGTAGTATAGCGTGCTATCTATTTATACTAATAGTATAGTAGTTTACTAGGGTATTAAGAAGACTATTATCTATAGTATAGCAAATAAATTGCTCCGTAAGATTATGCTAGCTGCTATAGCTTATAATATTATAATATCCGTAAAGTAGATCCTAGGTAATTTAAATAGCTTAGCTAATATACTATTTTAATTCTAGGCCGCGACTATCTATTAGTTTTGCCTATACTGGGCCCTTAATTTACTATTATTAAAGCTAATAAGTTTTTAACTAGGTGCCGTAAACCTAATAGACTACTTATAACCACCTATAAATTTTAAGGATAATATTAACGCGCCATCCGACCTCTATATGCTCCTTCTCTAGTACGGCCTTACGCTAGTAACCTATAGGAACTATTCCTTAGTAGTTAATAGCTGGGAGTTATACTATACACTTAAAGGAGTCTTTTTTTACCTAGCTAAGCCGCGTAAACTAGGTAAATAGATTACCTGCCGCGCGTTTAGTACCTCCTAGCTATAGATAGGTAGGCTTAAAGCCAAAACCTTATAAGCCTACGTCTCCGCAATTCGCTTGCGTTATATAGATTATAGTATCTTAATTGCGGCATTTAAGGATCCTATAGTATACTAATTACTTGCCGGAGTAGCTACTATCTCTCCTTTAGTAAAGAAGGATAAGCAGCCTATTACTAGGGACATTCTAGCCTAGGTAGTAATATACAGCCTATCGCTACTAGATATTAATACTAATGCCGTATTTACCCTCGCATTTACTAGATTTCTATAGATGGGCGAGATTATATATATTATGGCGGAGTTTAAAAACCGAATGACCTTTCTAATAAGAAAGGCTACCTAACGCGATATTACCTTTACGCCTAGTAGGATAATATTCCGCCTTAAATAGAGTAAAGCCAATAAGTAATACTAGGGCGTTAATATCGCTATCGTGGTAGTAGGCGGCCTATTATGCCTAGTTACTGCTATAATAAAGCTGTTTAATAGGGACCCTTAACCCCTTAACTCCCCCTTATTTAGTCTAGATAGTAAACCCTTCACCTCTTTAGGGGTTCGCAAGATCCTTTCCTCCTATTTAGTAGCCGCTGGAATTAACCTAAGTAGCTACTTAAACTACTCCTTCCGCTAGGGCGCTGCCTAGTTCGCTAAAGATTTAGGGTGTTTATATTAGCAAATTTAGCAACTTAGTTAGTAGTTATTAGAAGCCTTTTGCCTATATATTAGGACTAAGACCACTAACCTCCGTTGCCTTAACTCTTACTTTTAGCGTAGTGTACCGCTCTTAGCGTAAGGAACGCTAGGTAGTAGGTTAAGATATTAAAATGGCCGCTAAGGCGCTAGTGGTAAGTAAGCTAATAGTGATTTTCCATACTGGGCATAGAAAATCCTAATTAGTTAACTTATAAGTTAGGATCTGTAAAATATAGCAGAACGCGATAATGTGGCAGAATATAGTAGAATGCGGCAATGTAGCAGAATATGGCAGAATGCGGCAATGTGGCAGAATATGGCAGAATGCGGTAATATCTTTCTTCTTTTTTTTTTTTAGCGTAGGAGCTTCGCTTAGGGATATCTGGTCGCTTTAGGGCAAATCCTTAGTAGATTTTAGTGCTAGGTACTAGCAAAACCATTAAGAACTAGCCCTAAAGTGACCTTATAGCCCTACGCCTCCCAATTATACGGTTAAAATTAAAATATCCCCTTACGTAACTGCGATAGATAGATACTAGCGTCTATATGTTACTTGGCAGTGTCTACCTTAGTAACGCACAATACTAAGACCTCCTGTAATATTCGCGAATATTAAACGCAGTCACTACGTAGCTATTTTACTTTTCCCACCTACTATCCCTTATACTTAGTATGCATTATAGGTAGTTAGCGCCTTTAGGTAATTCTTTAGCAGGTACTAGGAACTAGCTAAACCGCTAAGAACCCGCTTTAGTGCAACTACTATAATTAGATAGTTTTGCAGCTATAGGCTTACGGTTAGGGACATCTGGTTACTTTAGGGCAAATCCTTAGTAGATTTCAGTGCTAGGTACTAGCAAAACCACTAAGAACTAGCCCTAAAGTGACCTTATAGCCCTACACCTCCCAATTATACGGTTAAAATTAAAATATCCCCTTACGTAACTGCGATAGATAGATAGATAGATAATATATAGTAGTATACTAATATCTCTCCGAACCCCTTCTAGGACAAGCCCTTATAATCTCCCTTTACTGTAAGGTAATAGCAATTGGGGGCTAACTATAAGAAGGGGGGGCAATATAAGGGATATTATTGCAGTTGCCTTAGGTTATCCTTAAGACAACCCCCAGACGCCCCTTAGATAGTCGCTAGTTATATATTAAAGGCATATACCTATAGTATATAGTCTCTATAATTCCAGAGGCTTTACCTTCTTAAGAATTCGTCTCCTTATAATCTATCTTGTTCCATAATCGTGCCTTATAGCCCCTTATTTACAAAGTCCCCTTATAATACGCTTACTTATTATTACTAACTTAGTAATTAGAGACTAATTACAAGACCATAATCTACCGTAATTTACTATTTCTATTAAATTCTACTAAATTCTACTAGCACTGCTACTTAAACCCTATTCTACCCCGTATATAGTATAGCGCCTATTAACGTAGTAATTAAGTAAGTGATATATATCCCTTTCTCCTATTTTCTACTTTCTTTCCTTATATAACGTCTTAACTTTATTATATAATTTATATATATAGCTTAATAATATCTAGTTCGTTATATATAACGGCGCTATCGCACATTACCTACTAAATTCTACTATATTCTGCCGACCTGCGATTGGCCCGCCCAAAGCTAGCGCCTTAGCGGCTTACCCTATATATTTATTTATATTGGTCCTAGCGACCCCTTTTTCCTTTTCTTTAGCTTAGTATCTTTATAAGATAGTGTAAGCTTTGTAGTGTATGGGAATGAATAAGTAACTTAATTATAAATCTATGGAAATTAAGTGGTATATATATATAGAGAAGGTGTAGGAAATAAGGGGTAATTAACCGAGTTAGTGGCTAAGTTAGTAAGCGAGTTAAGGTGTATATAGTAATACGAGATAAGATAAGGTAGTGTTTTGGTAGGGTACCGTAGTCGGTTACATACCCCCCTAGATTTAATGGTATAGTTAAAGCTATAGAAAGTAAAATAAAGGTAAGTGTTTATACTAACTTAATAGCACGAGTGAGTTAGATCTAGGGGTACGAAATACGTGTAGTATTGTATGCTCTTTTAGATAATAGTAACTATCGATTATATAAAGCAGACTACGTAGTCTATATACTAATGCACCTCCCCCCTAATTAGTTAGTGCTTTATAAGTGCACTAGACGCGTAAGCGGGTGGTTGGTGCACTAGACGCGTAAACGCGTACCTAGTGTACCAAACGCGTAAGCACGCGGTTGGTACAACAGGTGCTATAATTATACACTAGCGGTACTTAAAAAATAAAACCACCTATATACTAGCGTCTATATATTACTTGGCAGTGTCTACCTTAGCAACGCATAATGCTGAGACCTCCTACAATATTCGCGAATATCGAACGCAGTCACTACGTGGCTATTTCGCTTTTTAATATCATTAAAACTTATTAATATTTATCATTTATTCGTTTGAGAATCATTTTATAACGCTATTACCGCTTATAACCAACTAGGATATCCGTACGCGTGCATAATTCTAATAAATAAACCTATCCGGACAACCTACCTTAACTATACTATCGTCTATAACCGTTACACCCTCCTCTATTAGTCCTATAATGCTGTCCGAAGCTAATATACACGCCACTGCTGTAGAAGAGCGTAAAATTGCTAGAGAGTAAAGGGAACAAGCTTAAGATAAAAGAGAGATTTAGAAGTATAAGGAAGAACGCGAAGCCCGCCTAGTAGAGGAGGCTTACTAATACGAATACCACTAGGCTTAAATGGCTTAATTATAGTTAGGCTTGCCCCCTTCGGCCTTATAAGCTACCGCAATAGCTGCTATAGCTGATAACCTTAGTAAGCCTCTTCCTTCTAGCGTAAAGTCGCTTAAACTCCGCCTTCCTGGCGTTATAAAAAGGGATTACCTAGACATTTTTAAGGGCACCTTTGATCTAGTAAACCTCGCCCGCCTTTAAGTCTATACCGCTTAGACTGAGATTGCTAATAAGACACGGATTAAGAACGGTACTCTAGTTATAAGGAAGGTAAAGGTAAATAGGAAGCTATTTATAGATAAAGGTGTCTAGTTTAAAGGCTTTACTAACTACGTGGTTATTACTGGCACCCTCTATACATACCTGCCGGACCTTGTTGCTAGCATGCTCCTCTAGATAAATATAATTCGTACCTTATTAACCTAGTATATCTAGGTAGGTTATATACTTAATCTAGCACTCGACTATTATACCTTTATAATAACTAATGGCTAACTAGAGCCCGCTAACTGGTAAATACTAGCCTAGTATATAGCGCCATACCTTATAATGTCCAGTACTATTAGCTTCGCCCCCTTAAAGAGACCTAGGTTGGATACCTTCTATACCTTTAACACCTGCCGTAAGTTTAATAGCAGAGGCTGCGATAATATAGCTTGTAAATACCCGCATAAGTGCTTAAAGTGTAGTAAAGATTACGCCGTATTATCTAAAGCTTGTGCCTAGGAATAGTAAGGCGAACCTTATAAAGTAGGGTCTAGCCTAACTATAATATTAACTTTAATTATACGCCTAGGACCTAGGCCTAATACGTTACTATTATTCCCTACCTTTATAAAGGTAGAGGCTCTCTACTACTCTCTATCGCCCCTAAGGATCTTAGTGTGGCACTTCCTTCTATTTAACTACCTGGGCAATCTACCAGCCATCTTAGTAGGCATCCTAACCTATAGCTGTAAGATAGGGGCCGAATTGGTCCCTACCCTAAGATCTTATGGGAACCACAACTCCTTTTAGAATAACGCTAACCTTATCTCTAAGAATATAATATTAGACCTTATAAAAGGACGTATTAGAATTGCGACAGGGCTTATTATAGTCTTACCCCTTAGCCTAGTGCTAAAATTGGATAGAGGATATCGCTGAATTTATAATCTCTCCTTCCTACTAGTATTTTTAGTTAATAATGTAATCCTAGAAGAATATGGAGCATTAGTATATACTATAGTTACCGCTATTTAAGCCCACGTTATTTCTGCAGGCCGTAGATATCTGCTGCTTAAGAGAGATATTAAAGATACGTTCTGTATAGTCCCCCTATCCTATAGGGCAAGAATATTAATAGGCTTCTCCTAGAAAGGTGTTACCTATTAGAAATACTGCCTATCCTTTAGTCTTTAAACTGCGCTACTTATATTTAACCTCTTCGCGGAAGGCCTACACTAGATACTCTATTTATAACTACCTTACGAGGTAAAACACTACCTAGACGATTTTATTTTTATCCTTACTAACCTAAATAACTTAGCGGCTATTATATAGACTTATATCTCTGTTACTAACTCCCTAGGTATCCCTTAAAATGGCTTTAAAGATATAGCAGGAACTATTATTAAGGTCCTAGGATACACTATTAACACCATATAAATGTAAACTCGATTATTACTATAGAAACAATTACGCGCTATTAAGAAGGTCACTACCGCACTCTAACACGGCTTATTATTGTGCCTTTAAGCCTAGTAGCTTGCGGGATACCTTATATAGTGCGCCCACGTAATTAGACTTAGTTAATCTTACTCTAGATCCCTCTAGATTTTTATTACTACTTAGCTAGAGACTTTAGTAAATAAGTATAAACCTAGGCGATTTAATACTAAGTTGTAAAGTGACTTATATATTTAGCTCGACCTACTTACTATAAGTAATAGGGTATTATTCTTTAATAACGTTAAGCGTGTTTATATTTATCTCTTTACTAACGCCTCTACCCGGTTTAAGTTTAGCGGCTTTTACTTCTTTAAGGAACTTAAATATAAGGATAACTGGTAGTAGTATACTGCCAACCTCCCTTAATCTTAGGCGTTTAGTATATTGCCTAAGCCTAGTTAATAAGTAGACCATATTAATCCGAAGGAGATGTATATTATTGCTTACGCATTTAATATATGGTCTACTAACTAGCAGTATAGCGCGCTATCTATTTATACTAATAGCATAGTGGTTTACTAGGGTATTAAGAAGACCGTTATCCGTAGCGTAGCAAATAAATCGCTCCGCAAAATTATACTAGCTGCTATAGTTTATAATATTACAATATCCGCGAAGTGGATCCTAGGTAATTTAAATGGCTTAGCTAATACACTATCTTAATTCTAGGCCGCGACTATCTATTAGTTCTGCCTATACTAGGCCCTTAATTTACTACTACTAAAGCTAATAAGTTTTTAACTAGGTGCCGTAAACCTAACAGACTACTTATAACTACCTACAAATTTTAAGGATAATATTAACGCGCCATCTAACCTCTACGCGCTCCTTCTCTAGCACGGCCTTGCGCTAGCGACCTATAGGAACTATTCCTTAATAGTTAATAGCTAGGAGTTATACTATGCACTTAAAGGAGTCTCTTCCTACCTAGCTAAGCCGTATAAACTAGGCGAATAGATTACCCACCGCGCGTTTAGTACCTCCCAGCCATAGATAGGTAGGCTTAAGGCCGAAACCTTATAAGCCTACGTCTCCGTAATTCGCTCGCGTTACGTAGATTATAGTATCTTAATTACGGCATTTAAGGATCCTATAGTACACTAATTACTCGCCAAAGCAGTTACTATTTCTCCCTTAGTAAAAAAGGACAAGCAGCCTATTACTAGGGATATTCTAGCCCAGGTAGTAATATACGGCCTATTGCTACCGGATATTAACACTAATACCGCATTTACCCTCGCATTTGCTAGATTTCTATAGATGGGCGAGATTATATATACTATAGCGGAGCTTAAGAACCGAACAACCTTCCTAATAAGAAAGGCTACCTAACGCGATATTACCTTTACGCCTAGTAGGATAATATTCCGCCTTAAATAGAGCAAAGCCGATAAGTAACACTAGGGCGTTAATATCGCCATCGCGGCGGTAGGCGGCCTATTATGCCTAGTTACTGCTATAATAAAGCTGTTTAATAGGGACCCTTAACCCCTTAACTCCCCCTTATTTAGTCTAGATGGTAAACCCTTTGCCTCTTTAGGGGTTCGCAAGATCCTTTCCTTCTATCTAGTAGCCGCTAGAATTAACCTAAGTAGCTACTTAAACTACTCCTTCCGCCAGGGCGCTGCCTAGTTTACTAAAGATTTAGGGTGTTTATATTAGCAAATTTAGCAACTTAGTTAGTGGTTATTAGAAGCCTTTTGCCTATATATTAGGACTAAGACCACCGACCTCTATTGCCTTAACTCTTACTTCCAGCGTAGTATACCGCTCTTAGTGTAAGGAACGCTAGGCAGCAGGTTAAGATATTAAAATGGCCGCTAAGGCGCTAGTGTTAGAATCTACAGAATATGGCAGAACGCGACAATATGGCAGAATATGGCAGAATGCGGCAATGTGGCAGAATATGGCAGAACGCGGCAATGTGGCAGAATATGGCAGAATGCGGCAATATGGCAGAATATGGCAGAACGCGGCAATGTGGCAGAATATGGCAGAATGCGGCAATATGGCAGAATGCGGTAATGTCTTTCTTCTTTTTTTTTTTTTTTAGTGTAGGAGCTTCGCTTAGGGACATCTGGTCGCTTTAGGGCAAATCCTTAATAGATTTTAGTGCTAGGTACTAGCAAAACCGCTAAGAACTAGCCCTAAAGTGACCTTATAGCCCTGCGCCTCCCAATTATACAGTTAAAATTAAAATATCCCCTTACGTGACTGCGATAGATAGATACTAGCGTCTATATATTACTTAGCAGTGTCTACCTTAGCAACGTATAATGCTGAGACCTCCTACAATATTCGCGAATATCGAACGCAGTCACTACGTGGCTATTTCGCTTTTCCCACCCATTATCCCTTGCACTCAGTATGCATCACAGGTAGTTAGCGCCTTTAGGCAATTCTTTAGCAGGTGCTAGGAACTAGCTAAACCGCTAAGAACCCGCTTCAGTGCAACTACCATAGTTAGATAGTTTTGCAGCTATAGGCTTGCGGTTGGGGACATCTAGTTGCTTTAGGGCAAATCCTTAGCAGATTTTAGTGCTAGGTACTAGCAAAACCGCTAAGAACTAGCCCTAAAGTGACCTTATAGCCCTACGCCTCCCAATTATACGGTTAAAATTAAAATATCCCCTTACGTGACTGCGATAGATAGATACAGCCTCTGTAATTGCTTTAATAAAACCATAAAATATAAAGGAAAATATATAGGAAATAAAACTATAAGATGCAAAGGAAGTATATAGGAAATCCCCCCTCCTAAGGTACCTTCTGGGCTGCCTTCTAAACGGTGCTCCGAGCGTAGATGCTCCGTTAGTCTCGTTCCACCCATTCCATAACTTCTAGGTTAAGCTTATTTGTGTTAATTAGGGTTTTAAGGGCTTAATACGGCTTTGCCTTAGTTATAGCGTCTACTGGGTTGTTTCCGCCGCTAATCCATTTAACCTCCGCAATTTCACGTCGTTCGTAGGCCTGACGTAAGCACATTAGGTCGACTATAAGCCTCTTCTCTTATATTGTACCTAGTTTAACTAGGCAGTTATAGAGGGACTTTAAATCGGTGTATAAAACTAGGGGTAACTACTCCAGTTATAGAATCTTCTAGACTGTTAATTTAATTACAGCTGCTATATTAAAGCTATAAGCTAATGCATATAGTTTAGAAGCTAGTACACTATGGGTTACTCGTTTGCACTTAATTAAAGACTAATATAGTATATTTGCGTCCTAATTATAGTTTATAAGTATAATTACAAAGCCGATCTGTAATAATAGGTCTTTATTATTAGTAAAGGAGGCGTCTATAAATGCTAGTAAGCTAAGGGAACTTAGGTCTAGTGGTACAAAAGTAAATCCCCTTACTGCATTGTCAATTTGCTACTAAATGCGCTTATTAAGCTGCTTAATATTTTCTTTTTGCGGATTTACTGCCTAGGCCGCAAAGGATAAATCGTAGGTAGATTTGGGTTGGTAGACTATGGTAATATAGGCGCCTCTTGCACGCTATATAACGTATTAGTCCTTTATATTTACGGTCCTGCGGGTCTCTCCGTGGGAGCTAGTAAGGTCTATAGGCTTTATTATAACGGGCTTTAGGTTTTAAGCCTAGCGTTCCTAAGTTAGCTTAATTAGGTTACCCTTTTATATAATTAGGCCTTTATTAAACTTAATTAGATTCTACTTAGTTAACTACTCTTACGGCTTTGCTAAGAACTTAGCCTTTTATAGTTTAGTTTCTTTAGTGTCTGTAAAGGTCTAGTTTGCTAGGAATAGGGTATCGTCTATTTAGAGTCTAATAATACTAAGGCCGTTTAATGGGCTGTATAGAAGGCAGGGGTCGTAGGTTAACTGTTCCATTTTAAGTTTACTAACATAGTGCTAGTGGTATGTCTTAAACCAATGGTTTCTAGCTTCTGGTACTCCGTATAGAGGTTTTACGACCTATAGTATTATTCCTAGTTGTAGGTTAAGCTCGGGGGGTGGCCGTATAAAGATGTTCCTACTTAGGTAGGTATTAGACTGTACATAGGCTTACGAGATATCCCGTAGGTAAAGAGCTATGAGTTTACTTTACTGTAGTCCAGGCATAAGTGTAAGTATAATCCGTTAACTAACTCGTTAAATTATAGGCGATTGCGTAAGAACTAAGTCCTTTCCTTAGTCGTTATAGGCTTATATAATAAGCCTTAATTTTTCAAAAGCTTTATTAGTATTAGGGTGCTTAATTTTGTTAATAAAGCGTAAGTTAAATATACGGACGCCTTATAGAACGTCTCTCTCTATTATAACTACAAAGATACCCTTTTTAAGTAGTCCGTTAATCTCTTTATGTTATAAGTCCGTAAACGGGGTTTCCTATACTAGAACTAATATATCTATAGGCGGAGGTTGCCTTGCGGATATTCCTGCGGAGGTTAGGTAATTCTCTATTACGGGGTTCTTAGTTATAGGGTGCTTTTAGGAGCATCCTCAACTACGCTTTACGGTAGGTTTAATAGGTTTAGTGGGTTTTTAGGGGACTTCTAGGGTAGGCAAGGGTGCTTCTAGTTTGTTTAATTCGGTAGTTGCTTCTAGTTTGTCTGGCTTAACGTCATAGGTGGTTTCGGGCCGAAAGTAGGGTTTTACGGACGTGCTTCTAAAGCTAGTTAGCCCACTAGGAAGCTATACGCAGCACGTCTTATTTTCTACGGCTAGTAGATAATAGGGTCCATTCTAACTACCGCTTTTACGCTATATAAGGACTTTAGAGTTAAGCGGGAGGTTGTATACTAAGGTTGTATTAGGTCCGTTGCGGTAGTATAGGGCATTATTAACAGTTTATTTGGCCCGTAGCTTAACTATCTCGGCTATCGCCTTCCGTATTGCAGCTGCTCGTTCCATAATAGACGAGGTAAGAGGGCCTAGGTTGCTTATCCTTAGGTAAGCTCTATAAACCAAGAGGGTAGGTACTAGTCTATTAGGGCTAGTGGTATTATTAATAGCTTTTACAGCCATCTATAGAGCTAGTTCCTTTTAAATGTCCTTATATTCGTCCGTAATGATTTAGTAAGCTCTCCATAAGGCTAGGTAAGCTTACTTAATAAGCCTAACGGACTAATATGCCTTAACTAGGATAGCTTTTATTAATATAGCTATAGCTATAGCATACTGCTGGAATTCCTTACTAATAAAGTTCCTACTAGCGTTGTAGGTGATATACTTAGGGGGTTTAACGTATGTGTTAATCTAGCAGGTCCGTAAAATATCCTAAGTATATTTTATAGATATATTTTACAGCTAACGGGCGGCTTAATAGCGGGTTGCCTTGTTAATTATGTATAATACTAGGCTGCCGTTAATGTATATAATGTCTACGTATACTAAGTGGTTGAAATTAAGGTCCTTATAAAGGGTAAACTTAAATCGGCCTGGGGAACGTCCATATTTCTAGCAAAAGGAGCAGTATTTTATTAGGTGGTTAATTGCCTTCCTATTAACATTATTATATCCAGAGCGTTTAAGGACTCTATACAGCTTTTCGGCTAATAAGTGGCCGAAACGGCGGTATAGGCGGTGGATTTCCGTACTAGTGAAGTAGTACGGGTTATGGTTAAAAGATTCCTAAATATAGGTCTATAAAGTCTCTCCCTATATAAGGAACGGGTGTCTAAATCGTTGTGTAATTGGTAGGGTAATATGCTTGCTTTTTAGGGCAGTTGCGGGGCCGATTAAGGTGTCCGTAATATTATTATAGTACACCTATAACCTGTCCATGTCTGCAAGATAGAGTAGGAAGGGGGTGTCTGCTTTTACTACGTGGAAGTTAACTAGGCTAATTAGAGTCTTAACTTTAACTAATCTAATTAATGCGGTTAAGCCGATGCCGAATTAGACGTTTACGGCCCCAGTTTACGTAATATTAATGTCCGTATTATTATTTGTGGTAGTCCTATATATAAGGTATTATCCGTAGCCTATGGTAGACTTCTTAAAGGCACCTATATCAATTATAACGCCGTAGAATTCTTTAGGGGTATAGCGTTTTATAGTGATATATGCAAATAGGTCCTATTTAGGGTCCGTAACATCCATAATAGGTCTAATAGGTGTGCCTATAGGCTAGTTTTTGGGTGCAATTAAGTGTATAAAGGAACGGTCGGCTAATGCGGTCGTAATATTAAAGGCTTAGTTGTCCGTAAAAGGTCTAAAAGTAGTTAGGAATATCTCTAAGGTCTCTTATTCCTAAGCGTTTAAGTTAAAGTTAATTATAAGGGCTTCTATTAACTTATTAGGGGGCTCTTCTACTTCCTCTCCTTTATATTCTAAAATAAACTAGTTAATATAGCTATTAAGTCTCTTCCTAGACTTATTACGCTCTTTTTAGGTATGCCTTATAGACTAATATCCTTCCTTACCGCATACAAAGCACTTCTAGCTAGTTCGTCTATAGGGGTATACTTTTATATAGAGGTTGCTGCGGGGGTTATAGGTAGGACTTAGTCGGTATAGGTGCTGCTAGCGGTAGCGGCGGTCCGTAAAGTAGACGTTTAAGTCTGTTTACAGATATTAAATATCTATAATAAAGGCTTAAGTGCTGCCTAGTAGGTTTAAGACTTTGTACGTTATAATAGAGGAGCGTAGATTATTAATAAGGCCAGCTAAGGTATCTGTAGGCTTATAGTAGGCGTACTTGCAGGGCTTTACTTCCTAGTAGGCCGTAATAAGTTTATTATATAGGAAGTCGTCTATTTAAAGCTTAGCGTTAAGGCTGTGCTGTAGGTGCCGGAGGTCTTTAATAAGAATTTGTAGGCACTCTATAGTCGATTTTTTAGTATTCTTATTAATTACGGTCTGTAGCTTAGTCGTATTCTATTAGGTAAGGATATTACGCTTATATTCCGGTCCTTTAAAGTAGTTATAGGTAGCTTTATATAGCTTATTAAAGGGAACACCAAGGGGATTACTTTTAAGGTTAGTGTAGTAGTGGTTAAGTGCTAGGCCGCGTAGTATGGTAGAGTAGGCTTGGCTAAATTCCTATTTAGGAATATTAGCCTTCTAGCAGAGGTCTGTAAAGATAGTTAGTTTGAAGTTAAAGTTATTATTTTTACCGCTATACTTAGATTCGTCGGTATAGAGCTTAGCTAGGTTTGCTAGCTCCTTACCATAGGTCTTCACTTAGGTGTGTTGCGGATCTATAACTTATAGATCTATGGCTTACGGATATATAGCTTGCGGATATATAGTTTGCGGATATATAGCTTACGCAGGTTGCGGATCTATAGCTTTAGTAACAGAAGGGTTTTGGTCCATATTTTAGTTTACGGGGGTATTACGGTCCGTAACTTGGGTATTAGGTATACTTTAGCCCGTAAAATTAATTCCAAAATTGCTTAGGTTTATAGGACGAATTTGGTTAAGTAGGTTAGGTATAAGGCTAGCAATACCATTAAGTTTGGGAGAGGTAGAGAGATTATTAGTAGCTTTAACCTAGTCTAGGATTTTCTCTTTAGTCTATTCCGTTTGGTTCTCCTTCTATATTATATTATATAAGGACCATATAACAGTAACTTATTTATCCTTTTTAACCTATATACCTTAGTAACGTAAAAGGGTTTATAGGTTACGGATAGCAGTAGGGTTACAAGCCTTAAGAATAGCTTCCGTAAAGTCCGCAAAGTCTTCCTTATATTGCTCCCATAGGTCGTCGTTTAGAAGCTTATAGTGTCCGTATTTAAGGATTTTGAAATTAATATAGTCGTTAACGTCGTCCGTAGACGTAAGGTCGACTCCCTAACTCTACTTCTTTTGACCTTCACTAATTTGCTTAGTTGTATCTGCCATTTTATATAGCGTAGTATGTCTGTATAAGCTGTAGTGGGTAGTAATAGCTTATAGCGGGTGGAGGAGGTCTTATAACGGTCTGTAAAGGTAATTAGCAGGTCCGTAGTAGTTTATGGGAGGGTAAGGGGTTCTATAAAGGTCTATATTCGCGTTTATAAACTTCTAGTAAACTATACTAAGACTTAAATAAGTATATAGAGTTGGTAATAAGTCCGTAATCCCCGACTTCCGACCTTTTAGTAGGTCGTACTAGGAGTCTAAACAGGTGGTCGCTGTCGTGTATCGCTTGGTGGGAGGTGTCGAGTAATTGCTAATCTGTGCGCGCTTACTGATTAGTGTTCGTACTAACTTAATAGCACGAGTGAGTTAGATCTAGGGGCACGAAATACGTGTAGTATCGTATGCTCTTTTAGATAATAGTGACTATTAATTGTATAAAGCAGACTACGTGGTCTATATACTAATGCACCTCCCCCCTAATTAGTTAGTGCTTTATAAGTGCACTAGACGCGTAAGCGGGTGGTTGGTGCACTGGACGCGTAAACGCGTACCTAGTGTACCGAACGCGTAAGCACGCGGTTGGTATAACAGGTGCTGTAATTATACAGTAAGAAACTGTACCAAAATAGGAAATTTAGATACAATTTTAGAAGTAGTAAAGGGGTAGGGTAATTGTGAAGATATTGCGGATATTGTAAATATTGCGACAGAAGTAAGTAGGTAGAAAATTGGCTATAGGAAACCATTGGTAGAATAAAATCGGTAGAAGGCTTAGCTAAGATTTAGCATATAGAGCGGCTTTAGTAAACTGCTTAGTTAGATAGAGGTTGCTTTAATTATATCTAAAATATCGTCTTAAAGTCCTTATAGTATGGTAATTTAATCTGCATTTAAGGCAGTTAATTAATCCGTGCTCGCGGTAGATCCTTTTAATCTATAATTAAGGTAGATGTTTAGCATCCTTTATAGGAGGCTCTACTAAATCGTTTGATCTAGGTGTGGTGATTTAATCTATATTTAAGGCAGTTGTTTAATCTATAACTAAGGTAGATATTTTAATCTATATTTAAGGTAGTTATTTAATCTATAGTTAAGGTAAAACTTAAGGTAGTTATTTAAGCTATAATTAAGGTAGATCTTTAAAGCTGTTTAATTATATTAACATGCTTATAAAGCTACTTAATTGTATTAATATACTTTAGACGCTGCTGTTTTTGCAGGTATAATTATAATATAGTTATTTAGTAACTCTAGTAACGTTAAGACGTTAAAATTGGTGCTTTAGAATTAAAATTAATTGTTCTAGTATTAATATTAGCTTTAGCCTAGTTTAATTAATCAATTAATTAAATTATTTTAGTGTTTAAACGGTCGTTATACAGCTCTAGTTGCGGTAGTCTCTTAATTAAATGTTATTTAGTAACTGTTTATCTAGTATCCAGCTAAGTATAGTACTGCTTAAATTATTCTATACCGTTTTAGTAATTATTTATCTAGCATTAGCCTTGTGTTCTAGCCTATTTTATAAGCTTATAATACTATTATTAGGAAAATTTTTTTTTGGCTCGTTGTTGCGGTTTGTAGCAATTTGCGGCAATTTACTGCAAACTATACGGTTGCGGTGGTCGTATATGGTCCTGTGCGGTTTACGGCGGTTTATAGCAACCCGTATAAAGCCTATATTTTTTACGGTAATCCGCGCGAAGCCTATACGTAGCCCTTGCATTTCGCATATTTCGCACATTTTGTACGTTTTATACGTTTTGCACGTTTTGTACATTTCGTACATTTTATATATTTTGCACGTTTCGTACGTTTTATACATTTTATACGTTTTATATATTTTGCACGTTTCCTATAGATTGCTATAATATACTTTTAAATATATTTATATTATAACTATATAAAATATAGAGCTATCTACTTAGA
>Ga0307515_10000851_pt1 | contig 70247 bp, 70 predicted proteins | sample 17_EM_MG_FD_194513 | JGI IMG/M metagenome (GOLD analysis project Ga0307515, IMG submission 194513) | Populus trichocarpa ectomycorrhiza microbial communities from riparian zone in the Pacific Northwest, United States - 17_EM | ecosystem: Host-associated > Plants > Roots > Unclassified | place... | reverse complement strand
CCCCTCCGCCTCCGGGCTGGCCGGCTAGATGGCGGAGCTCCACTCCTACTACCCGTCGTCCCCTTCTGACAAAAGAAAGAAAGCATCCAAAAGTGGCAAATATATATCATACAAAGGAAAAGGGGTGAAATCAAGGAGAGCCCACCGGCCCTTACTCCTCCGCCGCCCGTTCCCCGCCGGCTCTTACTCCTCCGCCGCCCGTTGCCCGCCGGCTCTTGCTCCTCCGCTCGTTTTGGGTGGGAATTTCCCGTCATCCGTGGCCGCCAGGAAGTCCATCACCGCTTGGTCGCATTTCTCTATGGAGAGCAGCTCAGAGACTTTCACGTGTCGGCATCTGCCCACTCTCCATCCCGTCGCTTTTCCCACCTCTTTCCAGAGCGTCTTCTGCTGGTCTTTCCATCGGCTGCAGTTGCGGAAGAGATGTTCCCGCGTCTGGGCTGTCCTGCTTCCGCCGCCGCACCACCAGCATTTGTCATTGTCTTGGTGTCCGAACCGTTTTAGGTACGTGCCCACTGGCGCGTGTCCGGACTTCAGTAGGTAGAATCTGGCTGCCAGAGGCTTCACGCTATTCATTGGGATGGGTCTCTTGCTCCCAGCTTTGCCTTTCAGCCTGTAGCCATGATGTTTGCTGCATTTGTCGGCCTCCCACTCAGCCTTCACCGCCGTCTTTGCTTCTGAGATTCGTCTGGTCCTGTTTGCGGCCGAGGTGTACACTCGTTCTCTCACTGTGCCTGTCCTGCAGCCCTCTCACGCTAGATTCGCTTGGCGGTCTGCTTCCTCATTTCCGGGGATGCCAGTGTGTCCCGGGACCCAGTGGATCTCTGTTTCAATACCGGCTTCGCGAAGAGTCCTCGCGCTCCGGTTAATCCACCTGGCTAGAGGCTACCCTGGCCCCGGTTCCAGGTGCTCCTTTCGTCGAATGGCCGCTTGCGAGTCGCTGAAAACAGCTACTTTCGTTACTCCGTGTGTCTGCAGTGTGTCCCTCTTCCTCACTGATTCCAGGAGTGCGAGTCCGATTGCCCACAGCTCTGCATCGTAGACCTCCATTCGTCCGGTGCCCAGGTGGCTGCGGAAGGCTTTCCAGCGGTCTCCGTGCTTGCACACTGCAGTGGCTCCTACTCTGCTGTCGTCGGATCGCGACCCATCCGTCCACCACATCCAGACCCCTGCACCTACTTTGGCCTCTCTTTCTCTCGCCCAGCGGATCGCCTCTTTCTTCGCCGCTGTGTCTTCGCTCAGTATGACCGTCTTGACAGCCGGCTCTTCGTCAGGGTTAGGCCAGCGCATGGTCTCTGCTTCCCGGCCTCGCTCGTGCTCCTTGACTTCCATGGTGTTCCAGGCTTTCATGTATATAAAGACAGAGCTTCTCCTTAGATAGTAGAATAGACTTCGTCCGCTTCACATTCGTAACAATGACTGCTGATGATGTCTGGCCACTGAGAAGAAAAGCTTGAGAGTTCTCAAGCATGCGTTTTGGGTTTTCAGAGACTCGCTGCTGTTTTCTGATGAAAAAGCAGCCCTGGCTCGTCGGCAGGTAAATTAGCCTTGCCGACTTTGGGACAGCTTGCACTTTCACCCGATTGTGTTGGGCAGCCTAACTTGCCCGTAAGGGAATGTCCGCAAACCTGGTCGGTGATCTTCGCAATACTTCAACGCATCGTGACGGACTTGAAACGTGTGAACCTTGTGCCCGGCGTACTCCGCTCTGGAACATAAACGAACTGCCGCTTTAAATTCTTCCTCCGGAGTCCGGCGCGGCAGACATTCCGATGCCGAATTTGGATCAACCCTGCTCTGCGGAGTTCACCACTTATGGACCGTTTATTTGGGGTTAGGGGCACTATGTTACTCCACACTCTGGTTCTTCACGTCATTATTTTTCATCAAGCTCTAGAATCCTGCCTAGTATATTCGGAGCCTATAGCTGCAGCTCCCAAGACGGCGCAAGAAATGTCGAGATTTGCAAGACTGAAGCGTAGTGCTGGACCTCGATGGCTCGTGCGTAAAGCGGCCGCAATCAACTTTTAGAGCCCTATCTACTAGCCGGGATTGGTGCAAATTTTCAACAGAAGTTCTGTGTGCTACACCTCGCAGAATCTCTCAGATGGAATTTCCGGTACACCTACTTAATTAAGTAGGGACATAGATCCCTGCAGTATGCGGCACAGTCGAAGTGAATTAAACTTCATGACGTTACGACTAGTTTTGCATGTTGGTATTGCCAAGATTCTAGCTGTGCGTTAACCCTAGACCCTAAGCCCTACCCGAAAATTCAGCCATTCCCAGATGTTATATAACAGCACATTGCTCCATTGAGTTTATAAGGGATCTCCCTCGAGTGTCTCAAGCAGCATATGCACTCCGATTACAATCTGAGTGGGGGACACGGCAAACCCGACGAGATATTTGACCGGATTCTACTCCGCAATCTGCCTCTGTGGGTCCGGCAACAGGTTCATTCGGGGAAGGGAACCCTTACCCGTGTGAGACGTCTGTCGCCTCAGTTGTCCCTGATGGTACTTGGCCAATACCGAGGTGGGTTATATCTCCGAAACCGTCAATACCAATTTGACATGTGTAGAGTTATGGACCAACTCTTGCTAGATACGCTAGAGTGTGATACAAACTCTCGCTACATTTTACCTGCAGGTCGGTTAATCAAACCTTAACGTGTAGCACCCTTGCTAGACCTATTCCGGCTATGCCCTGACATATGTCTTATGTAAACTTTCTGTACATACTACACTCATTCGATGCGAGGAATATTCTTATTTTAATCCCTCCACGTCTGACAAGTGGATAATCACTTCTATCCTGTGTGATGTATCTCATCCAGTATCGACCGAGTTTGTGCAGCAGTAAATACATTCGCTACCCCCTACACACTCAGCCTTGGGGAATTGGTTGGAATACTCAGGTGGCGAATAAGAGCATCGATGATTGGTCAACTCCGACTTCACACGTTTATCTGTGGCAATTCAGAGCTCCTCATTGGTCGCTTCAGCTAATTGAAAAGCTTAAGCTCAATTACCAGAATAGAGTATTGCAACCCAATTTCTCAGAAGTTAAAACCGAGCGTATAGGGGAGAGCGCCCGCCGCAACGAAAATGAGAACCCGCCACCAGAGTTGAATGGCAGTACCACGCAGGCTCCCGACAACTTCGCTTCGTACCCGTCTCGTCCGAACTTCCCCTATTGCCCTGACCCTGACTACAACACATACTCGAGTAGATTGCCGCATATGTGGTGTTACTGGGCCTCTAATATATTAACTACAGCGTCATCATCATGCTGAAAGCACTCCGATAGAAATATACACTCCGCGTACTGGCGACAAGTATCTATAAAGCCACCTTTCACTCTCTAGGATGTGCAGCTCACGATTCGCGTTGCCATGAAGCTCCATCTCTTCGTTCTTGCCGTGGTCACGGCTACGGCCACTGCGCTCGCTGTCGCTCCCAAGGAAATTGTCAATCCCGCCCGACAAGCTAAATATGTGAACGGCGAGATTCACATGCGCATTATGAATATCAAAGAGTCGACCTTCGCGCGCCAACGTGAGGAAGGCGTCTACGACTCCACCCAGTACTCCCCCGTTAACGGGGTGACAAAGTGTGTCAACGGCTACGCAGCGGGCTACAAATGCTCCAACATCGATCTTTATGCCTATGCCTCACATAAGGAACTTGGTAGTTCGACTGGCGAGGGAAGCAGTTCGTGGGGATGGACTAGTGATAATGGAAGGGAGATTATAATCGTTGCACAGGTTTTTCTCTTTCACAAGCTAGTATTATAGTGGCTAAAAGAGGATTACTCAGGCGGACGGTGCAGCCTTTGCCGAAATCCTGCGAGACGGATCAATATCTTACCTCGGCCGCCTGCCGAAGTCGTCAAGTGCGGATAATAGTATATGGCGAGAGATCAGAGTTTACTCTCACTACGCTGTTATTGGATCTGAGGCACAAAACCACCACGTGCAAATCTTCGACCTGAAGAAGCTCCTCAAAATTGACCCCAGCTCCCCAGTTACCTTCAACCCCGACACAGATGTTACAGGATTATACAAAGGGCTACCAATAGGTCGAGCACCCTCGATACATGGTGGGCACTCGTAACTAATTTTACGAGCAGGCAGGACCCATAACATTGTGATTAACGAGGAGAAAAAATATGCCGTGGCTGTGGGGGCACAACCGAGAACTGACGCCTGTGCTTCTGGCCTGATATTTATCGATCTCACTAATCCGGCGCGCCCAACATCCCCTGGTTGTGCAGCACAAGACGGCTACGTGCACGAGTAAGTCACCTAAGCTTCTCTAGAATCCAAAGCAATACTAACAAAGTACAGCGCGCAATGCCTTGTCTACCGCGGGCCCGATACTGCGTACGTGGGTAGGGATATCTGGTATTCCCCCCTCTCTCGTCCTCCAACGTGAAACTAACTTCTCCTAGCTACGGCTACAACGAGGATACCCTAACAATCTACGACGTAACCTCGAAAACAAACGTGACAGTTATCTCGCGCACCAGCTATACAGGCGCCAGCTACACGCATCAAGGCTGGGTCCTCGATACACAAAACCAGGAATACCTCCTTCTTGACGACGAGTAAGCATCTCCATCACTCGTTCATGCACACTCTAACCGATACCAGGTACGACGAATATAACGGCCAAGGTCTCGCAGCCGACGGGTTCCCGGTGACGTATATCTGGGACATAAAGTGCGTGTCATCCCCGCCAGTTCCTCGTCGGGGTTTCTAACAGCAACAGATCGCTCAAAGCCCCCAAATTAACCGGATACTACAAGTCGAAACAGAAGTCAGTAGACCACAATCAATACATTGCAAACGGGAAGTCGTACCAGTCCAATTATGCGGCCGGCCTTCGGGTGCTGGATATTTCCAGCATCCCACGTGATCCCACGGGTGCCGGCGTGAGGGAGATTGGATTCTTCGATAGTGAGTGAACCTTAATCCGGGCTTGGGAGGCGGTGTGAGAAGCTGACTTTGTGTTAGTTTATCCCGAGGACGATAATACCACGGGTGCGGTTGATTTTGTGGGCTCGTGGAGTAGTTATGCACTGTTTAAATCTGGGTATATAGCCATTAATAGTATAGAGCGAGGCTTGTTTGTAGTCAAGCTGGCGAGCAAGAGGAATTAATTGTAGTACGCTTAGATATAATTTATAATTCTTATGTAGGAACGCTTCCTAGGTAAAATTTGCGAAAGGCGAATCCGTCCTGCATACCCGGATATTGACGACGAAAAAGGTGACCACCACTAGCGTTACATCACCTATGCTCAGTTGTTGCAGGTTTCGTACCTGCTTACTGGTATTTCTAGCACCGTGCCCAGCTACCTAGGCTACGAATTCATTTCATATAAATCCAAAAAACTTAGAAGAATTCAGTACCGAGAAGTGTATACAAAGTTAGTCAACCAAGACCCAAATCCTTTTTCACGAGGCTAAGCATATCCGAGTGACGAAGCATGACCTCGCGCGAACACTTAAACTTCAAATGAGAGCGAGAAACAAAAAGAATGGTCCCGCGCAAACCCGAACTCTAAGATATACGGTGATATACTGTGTGCGTGCAGACGGGGTCTGGGGATAGCATGCTATTCCGACCAAGCTGTAGAAAGTCTAAATTTAGTGATATGACTCATAGATGTTGCATTCACCTCCAATTTGCTCTTAATTTGCGAACTGATCCATCCAGTTTGTGAACCTGTGGCCCGTAGTGGGGAGAGTACCTTGCGTCAATGCTTGTCTTCGTTGCGGCAGTGGCAAGGTATTACCGTGGGTACGACTACACGAAGTACTGGCTTGCCGATACGAGTCAGCTGGACTGGCGGCAACACATAGACCACCAAGTCAAGAGACAACTGTCATTTGCTGACTGAGTGGGCACTGAGAGGATTCCAAAGGCGATATTGTTACAACCAGATTGCCAACACCATTCGATCCGCGCAGGCCAAAGAACCTGGAGCTCCTTTCTCAGAGTCTGATCTGACGCGAGAGGCAACCCTCAATTAAACAAACCGTGCAATCCACCCAAGACCACTCAGAGCAGCAGTAACTCCCGTCATCACCACCAACCCTCCAAATAGTCCCATAAGCGCCCTTCCCGCTCCCTTCCCACTGCGACAGCAAAACTTCGCTCAACGGTCCAGTAATCACATTGCCCACACCCCTCCCTCCTGCAAGCACCCCAAACACCTTCAGTTTCAACGGCGTTAGCGAAATCCACGGCATTGGTGCGGAAAGTTCTTACCACTCTCAACTCTGCGCCAGGATTCTTCTTCACAACCTTTCTACACATGCTGGTATAGGTACTCGAAAACCCACCCACAAAGAATCCATACGTTATTGCAAACACGGCGAGTCCCCAGGAGAGAAACACAGAGAGCGTTGTGCCGACGGCAGAAACGAGTACAGTGGAAATGTGGACTCTATCCGAAAGAGCGCCAAGGAATATCTAACCCGGCACCGAGGAAGCGTTCAGAAGGGACAGAAGGAGGGAGGAGGTCTGCGGAGGAAGTGAGAGGATTGTGATAGCGTAGGTGGGGAGGTACAACGGCGGGAGAAAGAAGCCGAGGCCTTCGACGATGTTGCTGGTTTGTAGAGCCCAGAAGTTGGGAGTTAGGAGGAATCGAAGGGAGATTGTATGTGATGTTGAGGTTGGAGAGAGAGGAATGCAAGCTTTGACGTGGTAGAGGAATGGGGCTGATAGCGCAAGGAATGCTATGGCAGACGCACGATGTACAATCCGAAAGCCGTAGCGTTCGAGGCTGTAATGTCTTGTCAATGGAATGGTCACCAGTAGGTTCGTAAGTTGAAGTTACCCAGCGTTTATCACAATTGGTAGAACAAGCCCTATGTAGGTCGATTCTCGTCAAATTATAATTCAACACAAAGTATAAAGAGGAACTTACCGCTTGCACCAGTCCCTACCTACATCACACCAAACGCCACGCCCTTCCTTTGTACAAACCACTCATCCAGCCAAATGATCGCCGGTGAATACAGCAAGCTTCCACCCAGAGCGTACATTACTCCTTGAGTAGCGACCAACTGTCGCACTGTATTTACAAAGCTGGCTGCAAAGAGACCCGAAGCGCAGAGTCCTAGCCCAGCATACATGCAGGTTCAACAATGCTTCGGATACTGCGTAAGAAACTTGAAGACGAACGGTGCAATGAGATACATAATGTCCAGATTGATCAGTATCATAGAAGACTGAAAGTCGGCGACTGAGGGAAAACCCGAGCTAGTGGTTCCTATCACGGCGATACCGGGCTGTCCGGAGAATTGAGGATGCGTTGAATAGTAACTTTAGAAGACACCGAAGGAGATCGGGAATCCTTAGAGAAGTCAAATTTGAAACTTTGTTTTTTATGCAAGGTCTCAGCCAACCCTAGACGAGCAATTCGACCATGAATGCTCCTGCAAGGAAGAGGTAGGCGTCTTTTCCTCTATCTGCTGGAGGGAGAGAAAACTCCACATCTTCTTTGCGGTGCTGGAAGTCGTGCAGCTCGGTACTGCTCGCGTCGGCTGAAGGCATTCTTTGACGATGACCACCAAACGGGAGGATCCTAAGACTTTATCTCCTACACGCTCAGATTTAAGAAATTTTTTGCAGTGCACTAGCGGCAAGAAAAATTGAAGTTGATTGGTGCACTCCAACGTCAGCCAGAGGGATGGCGAAACCCCGCTGTAGTGTAACAAATTTCCTAAATTCGAGCGTGTAGAGATACCTTATGTGAACGATATCTTGCAGCAGCTGCAGCTTACGGTAACAACGTACGCCAAGGCAGATTTTATTGACTGGTACGTGCTTTGTCCCGTATCAATAAGGCCGGGAACCCTGGATTCGTCGCTCCACGCAGCGCAGATCATCATTCCCGGGTACTTGGAGTCTTCATACAACCTCTAATATATTCTAGCACTTGGTAAGCAACGGGATTTCAATTCCAAGTTCATCGGTTATAGTCTCAGTTAGGAAATAGGAAGAGTTCAGATAAGTAAAGTGTATTCTACTCTTATCTAAGTGCCAAATCACAATTGTTATGAGAAATGTCCGAATGACGTGCAAAGGGCGAGACGTCCAGCATTCCACGCCACTGGAAGTAGGCAGAAACTCACAGAAAGTTCCATACTAAATAAAAAACGTCCAAACTACTGCTTTCTAGAATCTTTGCTGTTCAACCGGAGCGTAAATACAAGCGCGCTAGGGCAGCAGATAGTAACGACAGCAACATTCTCATGAGGAACGAAGTGGAAGGAGGATGGTAAAGAAAAGATGAAGGTGACATGAAGGGTATGATCAAGGTGGTTTTGATAGTACCGTAACTTCGAGTGGAAGTATGCATACATAATTTCCGTGTTGCGTTGTTGCTTCGTGTGGGTCATCAGGCGAGCCCGAACCCGAATCCTTGCACTTGTCCTGAGACTTAAGTAGCCGTACTATCTTCACCTCCTCCCACGAACGAATAATTGATTCTAACCGGGGCACGTGGTTACACTCGCTTCTCATTAGAGTAGATGGAATTAGATACGAATAGAGCCGCATCTCGTGAGAGGTGTGCGAGACAAATGGAGAAGGCGACGGTGTAGAGCAACTTCGAGGGTCGGCCCTGATCTGCACCCAGTGAAAAACAACAGATACTGCCACAACTCCACAACCACACATCTTTTAGACTACCGGTGCACAGTAGGTTTTCCTCTGGATCTGTTGCCCATTTATTCACGCTTGTCCAATCATTCTTGGTCTATTGGGCTCAGATGCGTGTACTGAAGATGCAGACCTACTCGAGCGCTCCCCAAAGAACACCCTGAGTGCAAACATCGGGGTTCAGCTTGGCCACCACCAGAAGACTATGGCTGGGCCAGCGTAAACAAACCTCTATAGCAGCTAATTACAAGATGGGCTGGATCTATCAAGTACTTTTCTGGTTTTGAGAGATTCGGGGTGTTGTATCTGCTGGTTGGGTTGCCAACCGAGGCTCTGTTCACAAATCAGCTGTGCAGACCCACCTGTCCCGGGCGGCGGGTGCTGGGTTCGAGCTCAACCCCACTTTTATGTTTCGCGCTTACTACTGGCCTTGGCGATTAATTTATTTCTATTATCTGTGTCAAGTCCTTCTTTGTTGTGGGTACGAGACAGGACGAGACTTTGACACTTAGATACCTATGCCTCGCTCGTGGATCAGAGTTGAATTGACGGAATCTCGTTCTAGCTGCGCTATGTTAGGTTCTACGACGGAATTGGCCTCAGTTCTGTTGAGCCCCTCATACATGGCGCAGTTGGGGCCGCGGTTACTCCCCCCTGTCCAGTATGCATTTGGATTTCTTATTCTTCAATCATATCGCTGATTAAGAGAGTAGTAGAGGATAATGATTCGAATTCGATTGTCCGGCGGAAAGGAACAATGCAAACAGCAGTCGCGAGAGATAGCGAGGAAGATGAATAGAATGGGGGGAATGGAGAGAGAGATGTGAATTCTGTTCGGGAGGAACTGGATGGATATAGTGGGCTACGAAAAAGGGAGATCCGTCTTGAAGAAGATATTTTCTGAGGACGAACCATCAGACCATTTTTGGGGGCGAAATTTTGTATTATTCGGGAATTGTTTTGCAATTTAGAAGCATCAAGATTAAACGAACAATTAGACAAGTATCTAGAATCCATATGAAACCCTGCTGCTCACGTTTTCTGATAGCTTACAATTCGTGTCAAGCGTGGTACGAAGCCTAGGACATGTCGTCTACCGTGCTCCTGATCTCATCGTCCTGCTTATGTGGGTACATAGGTTTTTCTTCATCGTTCGCTCTCCAGCCACACGGTTTAAAGGATGTCATTCTCAAAGCGCGTATTGAACCCCGGGATGAGTGAACTTTGTTTTAGAGCTTTATGTGTTTTTATTACAGCGAGATTCTATAACAGTAACAGAAGAAGTATATGTACTACACCGATCTACAACACAAACCTCTCATTACTACAGATCCCACCTTATCGCTACTCAGATTTCTCAAACTTCACGCAAGATATTGCATATGTAGATATCCCCTAACGAGCGGCAACAACAGCTATAACAACGGCAACAACGCCCACAAGCATTCCTCTACGAGCAGGAGTAGCACCACCACCAGTAATCTCAGTCGGGCTAGGAACACTTTTAGTATCAGTGCTCGAGAGCGTCTTGGTGGTGGCAGTCGTAGCAGAAGACTTAACGCTGTGGGTCGAGGTCGAGATCTTGACAGAGGTGGAGGCGACATGAGAGCCTGAGTGAGTACTGCTCGTCACCACCTCGGTAGTCGAGGAAACTCCTCCGGTCTCGGTGGTAGCATCTCCGGTCGTGAAGGCCTCGGTCGGAGCAGGAGTCTCGGTCGGAGCCGGAACCTCCTCGACGGTAGTAACCGTGGGAACGGCTTTTGTCCACGAATCAAGTACCTCGCGAAGTCCTGCGAGCGAGGCGTAGTTGTTCGCATCGTTGACTAGGCTCTCGCGTGCAACTCCCGTGAGGATAGTCTGCGTAGCGAAAAAGGACTTGGCGGCTTCGTGGTAGGCTGACTCGAATTGGTCGTAGAACTTGCCTGACTCGATGTCCTTGAGGTTCGAGAGGTCAAGCAGGCTGGAGATTTTAGCAGGTGATACAGGAATGAATGGGAGGAGGAGGGGGTTTACTTCTTGATCCGAGGGGACTCGAGAGCGAGGCCAAAGCCCAAGAGGGTGAGAAGGAGGAGAGTGAAGGTTGGGAACTGCATCGTGGTAGGGGGTACTAGGAGATGATGGGATAGAGGCTAAAGGATGCTGAGGTAGTAGGTAGTGGATAGCGAGGTGGAAGAAGGTTGTGGGGATGTAGTGGTGGTTAGGGATTTGGTCGGGTCAGTTTCACTCGGTGAGTGCAGCATTCAAATTTGCAAAAACAATAGAAGGAATGGTACGAAGACTACCACCTACCATTCAATCACTCTAATGCAGCAATACCCGCAACATCAGGACCCAAGTGATTAACAGCAATACGGCGCAGCAGAGAGGAGAGAGGAGTAGAACTAGTTCTACCTATTTTGCTTATACTCTTTTAACTGTAATACCTGCCTAGTCTTCTCTATTCTTCTCTACTCAACGCTGCCAATGGCAAACAGCCGTCCTCCCATCTCAACTTTGCATTTATTCTGTGCAGTAGGCAACACATGATGACCCGTAACTTGAGACATTCCGAACCTCAACCCGAAGACGGCTTACATCTCGGAAGCCCAAATGCGATTCTGAAGTCTATCCTACTTAGTAACAGCTTGCACCCACTCGGGCCGAGTTCGAAGCTTGCAAGTGCTGCGTATGGCTTTCATTCTCTACCTACGCCGTACTATTTGCATTGTTTGCATTTGCGCTTGCGAGCGTCAGCTCTGTGGTGCTGTAAACACCGGTGTTCGGAACCTTAAGGCGGTATAAACGCCAGGCCGCTAGGCCTGCCATTGCATATACAAGAACTGATGGAACTTAGCTACTGCTACAAACACCAGGTGCTTTAAACACTGGGGTTCGAAACCTCGTGGTAATATAAATGTCAAGCCAAATACCATAAACACAGGGTGTTGTAAGCATCGGGTTCGAAACCTCATGGCTAACACTACAGAGCGTAGGCACGAAACCTACAGTGTTGTAAACACTTACAAGGTCGCAGGTTAGAAACCTGTAGTGTTCAATTGTTCTTTTGTTTACAACCGCTCGTCCGTTCGTGGGATGCACCGTAAATGTTACAACTTAGCGACTGCAGTTCGCGAACCGTAACGACCACCCAGACTACAATACAACACTCAATCACCTGGCGATAAATAGCAACTACTACATAGAAGATACCTTCACCATCATCATCATTATTCTAGAATCTATTCAAGCCCCAACCCAAATCGAAGATCTAAAGAGCTGGAAAGAAAAAACACGATTTCAAAACAAGAAACCAATTAAATCACCCCAAACAAACCAACGAAGACACAGACAATCAGAACACTAAAACCAAACTTGAGACCCTTGGCTCCTCCTCTATAAGAATCGGGAAGAGGAATAGAATGGGTCGGAACAGGTTCAAGACCACCTGTACCAGTGCTAAAAATATCCTCGGGCCCAACAGTGACAAAAATTTTCGAAGGAGCAGAAGTCGAAGTGCTGAAAAGTTCCTTGGATCTAATAGTGGCAGCATTCTTCAAAGGAACAGAAGTCGAAGTCGGAAACGTATCTTCAAAAGCGGTCGTAACTCCAAAGTTTGAAAAAACATCTTGTCCGATAGCTATAGTATGTTGATGACCATAGTGGCTGAAAATTGACGATGCTTCAGCTAAAGTCAAAGGCGGCTCGGCCAAGGGCGGTTCGGCCAGAAACGCCTCAACAGAAGAAGATTCGTTGGCTATGATGATTGAGTTGACTGAACCGTCGACAGAACAAGTACTAAGAAATATTAACCTCTATGGTTACAACAAAAGCAGACAGAAATTACAGAGCACTTACCCAAAGATCTCCGAGATGGCGCCAGCATCAGCATCCACAGCACAAGTAGTTCTAAGAAACATTAGCCTCCATAGTCACAACAAAAGCTGATTGAAGTTGATGGATACATACGCAAAGACTCCAAAGAGGGAACCAAAGAGCAAAAAAAGGAGGAAGATCAAAAACTTCATCGTTCCTAATAACGATAAAGAGGATGTGATGGTACCAGAGTTGTTCTTTCCTTGTCGATCTTGGTGAAGAAGAGATTGTAATGGTAGTAAAAGGACGTTCTTTTCTTGCTGACTCTTGATGATGGCGGCGAAAAAAAGGGAGATCTAATGGCAGCAAAAGATGTTCCGTTCCTTGTCGACTCTTGATAAAAAGTTGTAATGGTATCAAAAGTCGCGAAAACAAAAAAAAGCGGTTGTTGAAAAGACCGACTACTGCTGGACAGTTTAACTTGTCAAAGAGGTGTGGAGAGAAAGAAAGAAAGATGGAGGGAGAGGAAAGAACAATTGTTTATATAGGCCCCAAGTGCCGAGAAATTGTTCCAACCAGGAAATCAATGTTAGCCGGCTCAGTTCTTGTAGAACATTGCGGAACAAAACGACATCAAAATGTCACCATAGCTCGAGAGCGTCGGGGTAAGGAGCACAACCCGGAAACTTGGGATAACCGGCACGAGGGGACTTGGGTATATGGCTCTACCATGGAGGGACGAGGTTTATATGTGCACTCGTACGTAACTCCTAGTCTCCTGGTAATAACAACAACTTTTCATCATGGCATCCAAGAGCGAACCCAAATTCAAGTACATTGCTATACCTTGTCAGCCTCATTAGCTCTGACTTGAGAGTCATAATACCTAAGGCTTCAAGATTGAGGCCGATAGATAGCTTACAGGCCTGTTTTAGGTAAACACTCTATGTCTCCTATTCTTTTTCGGCTCCTGTGCTTAAATGTCCGGTACAGCACTCGAGTATTCCAGCATTATTCTCGACATAGCGACTCGCATCGCACCCCACCAGCAGTGCCCCGGACACGACATGAGGGGTGTAGATACGCGACGAGTCCACTCGAATGGAACCGGTAGAGGGACTCGAGACGCTTCGTCTCGTTGACACCCTCAAAAATGCCAGTCACTGCGGCAGGTGCTCATCGCTGTCTTGCCTGTGAAGGGGTGGGCATCGACCTGCCCACAGAAAGTCAGATGGAGGGACTCATGATGCCTCGTCCCGTTAGCCATCTCAGTATCGCAGTCTCGGGACTTGGGAGGGATATCACTCGGAGTGTCGAAGTCTTGCAGCTACTACATAGTACCATGAAAGAGGAGTAGGAGGTGGTGATAGTGGTGGTTTGGTAGTGGAAACGTGTCTCGGAGAGCTGAATCATTTGGAGGAGCTGCTGGATAAGGAGGGAGAACAACGAAAGATTGACGACAAAATAACACTGACTATACTATACAAGTCCACCAGACTCAACAGAGTATTCTCAGAACCTTAGTAGACTAGGTGGGGGCGTCTTGTCTCGTAGCCAGGTACTCCAGATCTAATCATTATGGAGACGGATTCTCGAGCCAACTTGTCTCGTGTACTTAAGCGAAGGTGCAGAACGAAGAACACGATTGATCGTGCACACGTTTATGATGTTAGCTACTTTCCAGATGGACAACCCCTAAGATCGAGAACCGTATGCATGTTTTTAACATACTGTTGTGAAAAAATAAACCGAAGTATTTGAGCTTTTCTGTAGAATCAAACATGGTTGTGATTGTTACATATCCGGTGGCAAGTGACTCAGAGTGGCGAAGCATCAAAGTTTTCTCCGATGACCCTCTGTATATAAATCGAGTCTTTCTCCTTCTCTCTTCTCTCTGTATCATAGAATCAACACACACGGTTCTCCCCTGAGTACTATTGCAACAGTGATGAAATTGGGCATCGCGAGTGCTTACCCATGACAGCACTAAAGTAGATAATAATCCACTGCAACGTCACACCCTTAATCACAAATTACAAACAAATTCGAGCTCACCAGAGCAAAAACTAACAACACATTCCATCGAAAGGATTTGTTCCCCACAGTATCTGTCTTTGAGATGCTGACGGTACATGCTCCGTACCCCGCCCCTACCTCAATCCCAACCCACCGATTCAGTACCCAGATCTATAGTTCACTTCGTAGATTCGTTGTCAGATAGATCTGGGGTACCATGGCATCGGAGAACACCCAGATCACATCCCTTCCCTCGCCTATGACCCCCAACACTGCAACACGACACCATATCCCGCAATTCAGCGTCAGAGCTGAACCAAGAAGACTCTCCCCTCGCATTCCTAGCTAGGTCTAAGATCGCTCTGGAGAAAAGCGAGACATTCGGCCAGTGTATAGTAAAGAGAGGAAAATGGCACGCAGGCTTCTACGGGGAGGAAGATATGCACTGTCAAGCAAAGGGAGCTGGTAGCCCCACGACTCTGTATGCCAGGATCATTCACAGAAAGAAAAAGGGAGTCTGAGGATTTTGTGGCTTTACACTATGAGCTGCGATACTTGGCCTTCCCCCACAACGATTAATCAACTTCCTAGAAGCAAGAATAAGAAGGCCATTGCTACCGAGAAGCTTGCAAGTAGAAGATACAGCCCAAGCAGTCACCACGGAATATGTCTAGATCCCTGCCGATATTTGAGAATACGCAAACTTGTAGCGCAAACTCTTCACAAACCATAGGCAATAAATCTGGTGTATTTAATATGAGTTCCGCCGGCAACTGAAGTACCGGAAGTAGTCTCCCGGGGTAGTGTTTTGCTGGCATGTGGAATACTCAGCTTTATTCTGCTAACTATTAGCTAGACGGGCACTCAATGTTTAGTATATTGTACCTCCTACCTGTCTTCCAGTGCTCTTCAAGAAGCAGACTGGTAAGTTTCCCAGTATATCTGTTCTGGCAAGAGCTAATCCTGTCCTAGCTCTTATTACGGTGCAGCAACACGATAGTAATTGTACGGCGAACGAGGGTGTCGAATTCCCGAGTTCATCCCCCGTCTGCGGGCGGGGGAACTAAACCAAGGGTGCGACAACGTTAGCCTATCTACTGTCGTGTAATTTGCAATCACTCTTAGAATTTCTTAGGCTCACTAGTTAACAGAACTAACATCCACCGAAGTAATTTCCAAGTTGTCCGCAGGCCAAGCCATATTGATCCTTTCTGTTACTCTCCGGCGTCCGAAGCAGAACAAGAGATGAGATAAAGGTTAAGCATTACTCAGATGCCTCTGAAGATAGTAGGGGAGTGTGTTTGTCTTTTAAATCTATCGCTGTACTCTGTCGATTTTTCTTTCTAACGGCGATTATGACGGCGATTGTAACGGTGACCCCAAGTTCCTTCTTTCGGACAATTAAGTTAGTAGAGGAGAAGGCCTTTGGTGTGGGCACAAAACATGTACTGTACAAGGAAATTAGAAAGCACGTCACCTCATCACAATTCTTGTCTTTATATGGTTCTCGTACTTCGGATTACTACAAGTTCAATTTTATCCTTTGGTCATCACTAAACAGCACTTTCATTTACGTAAGACCTAAACGTGAAGGGAAATTAAACATCAGTTGCGCCGAAAATGAAGTCCGTCATGAATAAAAAATTATACTTGCAAAAAATCAGACGCCAATTTTTCTCTCTCGGCCCAGCATCGACTACCGGAGCTTATATACACACGGCTTCATGATCTGGTCTTCCTTCAACTCATCCTCGATAAACTTCATCTTCGTTCCCACCTGCTTCCCTCCTCTCCTTTGTCCAAACCCACCCCTGGCGCCCTTCCCACCCTGTCTTGCTCCCTGTGCCGCTCTCCCTTCCATCTCCTCATCCTCATCCTCGCCTCCCTGACCCGCCTCCGGTTGTTTCACAAACTCCATCCGGGCGAACATTTTGTTCTCATCATCCACGCTGCCCTTGAGCACGAAGCCGCGCTTCGCCAACGCATCAACAAAGTTCTTGTAAACCCTTGGCACGCCTCTCTTTTCTCCTCCCTCCATCTCAGGCTCGTCCCCAGCCTCTGCGTCCTCTTCACCCTTTTTTCTACCCACGGCATTCGAATTCCCTTCCACCTTCCGATTGAACCGCGACTTGATCTCTGCAACCCAGAGTTCGCCGCGCCACTTCAGGATGCGATGCGCCTCCTCCACAAACTCAAGGAAATTCGTGCCCATCAGTGCGAGGCAGAAAATGACAACATCGACGCTCTCCTTCTCGAGAGGGAGGTGCGCAATATCGGCCACAGTCACATCAAGTGTAGAAGCCTGCAGGTCAAACGAGAGAACCTTAATCTTCCCCTTCTTCCCCTTTCCGTGGTTAAACGTGGCCGCGATCTTGGCGTCTCCGCAGCCAAGATCGGCAACAGTGCAGATCCCAGAGTCGCGGTCGCGGGGGAGCGGGAGCACAGCGGTCGAGTTCAGCGTGCGGCTGTATCCCTTGGAAAACTTGATTTGGGATCGTGAGCGAAGGGTGGAGATGAACGTGTCGACTGGGTTCGACGGCCATACGGCCACTTGCTGTCGGAACCCGAGGTGGTACTCGGTGTACATTTCTGGTTGAGCGCTGAAGAGCTCGAGGGATGCTGTAGAAGGAGTGGTGTATAGAGTTTCGTTGATGTGGCGGAACCGCGCGGAGGTGAGTTTTGCGCGCATCTTTTGCTGGAGGGGCGTGAGTTTCATGGTGTCTTCTGTCTGAAGGAGTTTCGGTACTGTGGCGGGTTTTGCGATGGATTTTGCATCTGTTGTAGTGGTGGCCGGAGCATCGCTGGTAACACCAGCTGCAGCCTTCTTCTCCCTCCGCTTCTCCTTCAGCGTCTTCTTCTTCTTTGGTGGGCCCCCTTCTTCCTCCTCTTTTGCGCCCTCTTTCATGCCCTCTTTCACTCCCTCCTCCGCCCCCTCCTCCCTCTTTCTTTTCCCCGCACTACTCCCTCTCTTCCTCTTCTTCGGCCTTTCCTCAACACCCTCAATCACCTTCCTCCACAGCTTATCGATATTCTCGGCATTAACAACCGTCGCCGCATCCTTATTCGCCTTCCGCTCCTCCTTCTCTGCGGCCACACGCGCAGCGCGTTCACGCTCTTTGATCTTCGCTGCTACCTCGGGCGTGACATCGACGGAGTTGGAGCCAGTCGCATAGTCCTTCTTAGTCTTTCCGCGCTTGGTCTTCTTCTTTGCCACCGCGGGATCGGTTTGCGTTTGCGGTCCCGAGGCGGGGAGCGACCAGCCGGTGACGGAGAACATGTTTTTTTGACGTTAGGGTGACGTGAGGTTGTAATTGAGTTTTTTTGGGAAGGTTTTTTTCAAGCCGCATGTGTAACGTGGGCCTTGGCGCATAGAGAGTCACTCTTACTTTATTCCACTGTTTTTTTTTTATGGTGTTGCTGGTTAATTAATTTTTTCTCGGGTTCCCCGGTTTGGACCTTCTGTTCATGGAGAAGAAGAGCGAGCGCGGCCCCCAGAGATGCAGCCCCCAGAGAAGATGCAGCCGTGGTCATATGCAGATGCAGTGTATATAAAAATTTGTGGAGAAAATGATAAGATACGGAGGTTTGTATGGAATAAGGAAGCTTCCCCGCGTTGAGGCACACTAGGTGCTTTCTCAGCAGTGGGCTTCTGGAACGACTATAGCCATCTCATCACTATCAACATCCGTGGTGGAATATTTTCACCCGCAGATGGTGGGATACATACTATGTAATCAGGCATCCACTCCTCCGCAGAAGCCCGTGAACTTCCTATAGCTAATATAACCCGATAGTAGCTTTAATCTAGAGTTCTTTACATTTCGGTACCTAATCAGGTTTCGCTGAACTTGCAAGCTCGCTCGGTTTGCCGCAAAGCAAAACGAAACGTCTGGTTTACGAGGGATACCTACGGTACACTATATATTTCGTCGCCGTTCAATATATCTGATCTCGCTTGATTTCGTTCGTGGGTTTGGGAATCATTGGTCATTGCGAATGTTCATTAAGTACCCTTGATAGCAAGGTTACCCGATTTCCCGGGTACGTCCGTTCCCGGGGTCCCTTAGGTCCGCAATTTTTCATTTTAGCTGGTAAAGTAAAGTGCATACTTAAGTAGGTAGTCGGGCTAAGAATATCCATGACAGAGCCCCCCGGTAGATATAGATTGCCTAATGCCTATGGTGTTCATTCGATGGTGAGTAAGGATTATCGATAGTGTAAGGCGTATCACTAGGCTGCCCGCGTTTAATCTTCATCAGCGGCGAGTATCAATGCTGTAATTGTACCTGACACAAAAGCTATTCCTAAAAGATATATGAAATTAATCTCCCTCCTCCCCACCTGCCGCAACCCCATTTGCCGTGCCACCAATCCTCAGCTCCGCCCAAAGATTGAACCCCGGAAACTCGCGTTTCATAATAGACGCCACAGATCTCGAAAACATCCGCAACTTGTCCTCCAACCCAGCAACCTCATCAAATCCACGGACCTCAGGTACCAACGCAACACCCGGGAATGCCGCCGCCAGCCGTTCCACTGCCGTCGACGTTGTGTCTACCCTCCGTCAGCCCTGCCGTGATGGGTGAGGGGCGAACATACTATGCACCATCGGGCTGTCCAGCTGCTCAACCCCAAACTCTTTATGCTGGTCCCTTACGTGACGGCGTAGGTTATCCTTGCGGTTGAAAGAGCTGATGCACCCTTCGACTGGACAGAAGTAGGTTCGGGGTGGCTTGATAACTCTTCTTACCATTGCGTGGGAGTCGTCGAAGGTGCCCAGCGACACCACCTCGAATGTACGGGCGTCCGCACATATGATGCTACGTAGTGAGTCATCAGAGATGGTTTGGGGGAGAGAAAGGGGGGAATACAAGTCCCCGCCCCGCGCTTCTAGCGATTTCCCGCCCTCTACGTCAATACGCCAGAACTTGGTTGTGTCGCCTGCGAGCCGCAGGATTGCGGCGGCAGGGACGAGCAAGGCGTCAATTTCTGAGGCGTTTGTGGCGCCGGAGAGTAAAAGACAGCCATCACTATGGAGGGCGGAGAGAGTTCTTTCGTAATGGTCAAGCAGGGGGAATGGAGTACCGTCGACAAGCTTGATTGTGATTTCTGTCATGGTTAAGGAAGAGGAGAATGGCCCATGATGACGATGATGGGAGACGGCACAGATTTGGGGTCGGGGAGCGGGAATTTGCCGGTGGTGGGGAAGGTTGATCTTATTCGTGGTGTTTGTAAATACGGGGCCACCGAGGAGGAGTGTTGTGAAAAAAAAAGAGGGGTTTGTTTTTTTTGTGAAGTAACCAACAGCGAGAGCCGGGTCCTATCATCCGCTTTTGGCGAACGGAATTCTGGCGATCTGAGGCAATAGAAGTTGGATTTGCGTAGTTGCAGCGCTTGTGCTACGGATAGAAAGCTGGGGAAGTTGGTGAGGATGTAGGTATCCAGTTGCGGTGTATCGTGATGCCGGTCGGCTGGCCAACGAGGTGTCCCGAGAAACGAGTGCGGGTTCCTACTGGGTACCGAAAATAAAAACAAGCCTCAACCCTTATAATCACAGCATGCCCAATGGCAAGGTCATGATGCTATGGTTGGTTGTGGCGAGTTCCCAGCCGTAAGGTCAGTACCTGTCATGTTAACTCGTTACCCCAGGCCGTTTTAAAAAAAGAAAAGCAGAAGGGACCAACAGACGTTCGATGCCTATCACCACCATCATCGCGCATTTCCGCGAATAGAATCGAAAATTTGGTGAGGCACACGACAGTCTTGGAAACCATTAGGCGAGTGGTTTGCTGGACTTGTTTGGAAATTGGAAAGTTCCCGATTCTCAGTCCCGCGATGTTTTTGTGGATGACGGGGTGGATGAGAGTACATGAGCGCAAGCGCTAGGCTTTTTTTCTCATCAGCAGCTGTGAGATGAATTTATTCGGCACACTCTGGGGTACAAAAGCTGAGGCTGCTATTGGTGAGGTATTTTTAGACTGATGTCTGATGCATTGCATTAACTATTTGCATCGAGCGTTCTAGTACATACAACTCTACACTAACAAACCGGATGCACCATGAAGATTCAGAGTCTCGAGCGATTGCTTGTTTCCACGTCGCTTTCTAGTCTCGATATCTGCTTCGCCCTAAAGTAGAGCTACATCTTTTGTTCGGGGTGGGGAACAAGTGGGCAAGTATCAAATCGGTGCATCCGAGCCGCGATCGGGAGTGAGCATGATGATGTTGCCTTCGCGCGCACGTACAACCGAGAACGGAGAGGAAGAGGAAGGAATCAATCTCCGGACTTCGGGGAGACCATTGTTCCTGTTGGAACGAATTGTTGTGTCATAATTGCTAAGTGTGAGCCTCACCCACTTTCTTAAATAAAAGGTGCTGACTTCTGCGGGGGGGTTGTTGAGGGATGCTGGATGTACCGCGATGTTGGGAAAAGGATTTGCTGGTGATGGCTGACCCCAGAGAGGAAGGACGGCGCTTCATGCGCAACCATCACCGATGGTTCAGTCCCCAAGAAGTAAAGGTCCTGTCGCCGTTTAGGGTAGGAGTTAGAGCACCTAAGGTTTGGCGGCGACTTCGAAGCTACAGGAGATGGATGGTGAATACGCCAAAGTTCTCTACCATCTCCTCGGTGTTTGGAAGAGCTGCATACATCTGTTACAGAACCTGAGTGCCGAAACAGAGAGTCCAGGGATATCGCGTTTACTGTTGCTCGACTCCAGCTCCCCCTTTTCAAATCGCATCCGGCCGTACTACTTGCACTCCGCGGGGAGCGCAGAGAAATAGCATCAACATCGACAAATCACCTCTCGTTCGAATGTATATTTATTTTGGGGACGAAAAATAGAAAAGGCCTCGACCTTTCTCCGCTCTCCCCATCAGGGTGCAAAACGCTCGATCGCACTTAGCTTGGTGGTAGTCAGCTGCCGGATCTGTGTTGTTCCGTCCAGGATTCACCCTGTAACGTGAGTGAGCAGTTGATTGTACAAAATGGGCTAATTGATCTGTCACAATTTAGACCAAGTCCGTCCTCTGCCGCTGCAAATCAGAGCAGTCCCCCCTGAAAAAGAGCAAATCACCGGTTTAATAGAGACCCGTCCTCTGCTTGCTCGCCTATCGCAGCAGACAAGACGCCTTTTACCAGACGATACATACCCAGCCCAACGCTCGAAGTACACATACACACTCACTCAATCCCTCATTTCGCTCGCTCACCACTCGCTCGCTCACTCACGGTATCGCGCGAACATTTACCATTCCAGGGGACAACGAAGAAAGGGTGAAGGATATATAGAGAGATAGTAAAGAACTGCTCTCCTGAGGGGGACCCCGCAGAGCAATCTCTTACCGACGCTTTTTTCCCCATCGATCGGTTACATAACTGCTGCTTACCGCCGCTCCAACCACAACCACTTAGCGGCCACAACAACGTCGCCTTAACTGAGTAGGCATCGCTGGGTGCAATACTTTTCTGATCGGACATTCTCCTGTACAGCATTGCTTCTTGCGACGATGGCGTTCGACGGATTCTCGGCGACCTCGTTGTCGGATGACCAACCCCTGACTGGCCCAACTGCAGATGTTCCAGCACCCGCAAGTCAACGGAACAAGGAGAACGGCGACAGTAATAATGGTAATAATGGATCTGGTGAGGGTGCTAAGGGTACAAAGGTATCGAGGAAACGGACCAAGACAGGCTGTCTAAGTGCGAATTCCCTTCCCCCCATTTCCTAGGTTATGTAGGTCATGAAAGTTTTAGGCATGAGCTAACCAGGACTACTTAGCCTGCCGAAAGCGACGAATAAAGTGTGGAGAGGAACGCCCGACTTGTAACAATTGTATCAAGTCGAAGCGTGTGTGCGAGGGTTACAACCAGAGGGTGGTGTTCAAAGATGGGATGCATGGATTGTTTCCTCCAAGAACGATAGGTAGTGCAGTGAACCAGCGATTCACACAGCCTTATATCCAACCTGCCCCGCCGGGCCCGCAGCGTCCGATTGCTCCTGCACCACCCGTCTTCCGTAATGAAGAGCCTATCACACCACTGGATCAGACCCTGCCTCCTCATCTTAGAGCGCATTATGCAGAACGCGCACAGAACCCACCGGCTCACGATCAGCAGCCCCGCATCAATGTCACTGTCCCGCTAAATCCTGCTCCTTCTCGCCCACAGGATGGTGAATATCAAGATTATGGTTCCAAGTTCCAAGAACCGTTGCCATCGCCGCAGTATCAAGACCAACGATATTCGCCCGATCATTACCAGCAGACCCCTACATCAGCAACAGCATCTACATTCACCATCCAGCCACCTCCTCCCCGCAGTGCTAATTCCGAGTCTAACTCGGCCTCTCTGTTTGGGCCTCAGCCTTACCCGCAACCCTCACAGCAACAGCAGCCACAACAGCAATATGATCAACAGTCTAGCGCACCACCACTTCAGTCAGCGCCACCATCACAACTTTCCTACTCGCCAGTACAACCGTCACCTTCATCGTCTGCGAATAATTGTCCGCTCAACATTCCTTTAGACCGAAAGTATGCAATGGTTTCGGGAAACCCGGGAGAACACCATCAGTCCAGTCACAACTACAATGAGATCTTCAACCAACGTGATCTTCGTAGGTTTACCCATTCTTTACGCTAAGTCTCGAACTGTCCTGCTTTAGCATGTCGTTTGTTCGTCCGTTTCCTTACGTCTTTGATTCAAACGCTGCGAGTTCCTTTCCGTTCATGGTTTCTCTGGGTGCGACTTCGCCTATATGTGTTTAAGGTTTGAGTTTGCAGTCACAATATACCCTTTTCTGTTCAATAGATCTCCCTGCCTTCCTATGTTGATCTTTCTTCTCCCTACGATCAACTTGATCATGCGCTGATCTCTCGGCCCTATGCGTGCCCAAACTTACGTTGAAGGCCTTCCGTCGTTGATGCGGCGCTGACCGTTTATAGCGGATTCTGGTGTGGTGGTGGGCAGTTCATCCCAGGTAAAAGCAGAGTACACTCAGCAACCTATCGGCCCAGATGAATTTGGGATGCCACCGTTGCAGACGTACCCAGAAATTGATTACGATCAAGAGAGCGAAGATGAGATGGATGAAGAAGATGAAGATGACGACCTGGAATATAGGATTGGTTCGCAAGAAGACGGCATGATTATGATGGAGACGACGGGTCCCAGCGGACACACAATGAGCACACGACAACAGATCTCTCACGTCCTCGAGCCGTTTTCGCGACATCTCGACGAGCATTCGCGGATCTCATTCAGATCCTTCCTTCCCGAACCCGGGACGTTGACAACGTATCACCCCACGCTATCTTCGAGTCCGTTGATGAACCCTGTTACGGCAAAGATCTTTTGTCATTTCGTTTATGTCCTTGGACCAAGTATGTCTTTATTCGAACGTTATCCTCCAAATCCGCATATCGCATTTACACCTGGCGCAGGGTTGCACGGACCGCAAAACGTATGGTCATACACCATTCCGATACTTTCGCTCTCGCATCCGCCGTTGCTACATGCCATCCTGGCACTCTCGAGTCTACACATTTCGAAACTTACGCAAGCATCGAGCCAACCCAGTCTCCTACACTACCACATCGCACTGCGGCGACTCGGACGAGCCATCGCGAGCGATCGACACCGAGGTCACGTCGCAACGTTGGCTGCGACTTTGATGTTGGCTTACTATGAGACAATGGCGGCAGAGCATGATAAGTGGAGCAGCCACATTCATGGAGCTAAGCAACTGCTCAAAGAGATTGATTTTGATAGGGTAACGAAACGGGTAGAATTACTGGATGATGATGAGCTAAACGGCGAGTTGGGTGGTGATCCCCAACAGTACACAGAGCAGAAACAGCCATCGTTGTTAGCGATGCGCAAAATGCGGCGACAGATGATTGCTGATGATGTCGATGAGAACCTGAAGTCTTACCTTATGGGTGGCAAGGGTCGACGCGCAAGTACTCAGAAGCCAAGGAACCGTAATGCGGAGCGACCGTTCTCTAAAAAGGAGCTTGATCACTTGAGGTTACAGGCTGACATGTTTTGGTGGTATGCTAAGATGGACTGTTACCAGTCCTTGCTCAGCGGCTGCCCGCTTGTGTAAGTTTCCTACTCATCGTTCCCAGTAGCATGCTAAACTTGCGAAGCCTTGACTACCTTCACTGGGGACAATGCCCGCCTCGAGCCAGAATAGGTACCCTAGGAACAACGTATGGATCTTCGGACCACTACTTCCTTCTCCTCGGTCGGCTATGCGATTTTCAGGTCCGAGATTTGAAGCGAAAGAGGGCGGTGATGAGGGCAAACGGTGGCCAATGGATCCCACCACCAGAAATGGGTGGACCGCCCCGTGGACATCGACCACCGCCGCACCAACACATGCCCCCTCAATCCCCATTCGGACCACCTCCAGGCCATGGCAACCCTCTTGAGAATATGCACTTCGGCATGATCCCCATTCCTCCCGGCCAACCTCACATCCCACGCGCATTCCAGCAACAAGGTAACGGGCGAGTCGCCGACCACGGGATTCCCGAGCCCCTTCCAGAATCCGAAGATCTTGATGCCGCTACTGATGAGGCAGAACTTGAATGGACCGAGATCGCAAAGGCATTCCAGGTTCTCCAAGACTCTCTGGGGTCAGAATACCAACCCCTTGGAATTGACTACATGACCACAGCCTCCACCACCCCTTTCGGCCCCGCAATCTACTACCGCACGTACTCCATCGCATCCCTGCAAATGCTGTACAACATGGCCATGCTCGTTCTCCACCGCTGCCATCCCTCCATGCCTCCCATGGCAATGATGGCCACCGGCATCTCAGCACGGAAAACACACACGTGCGCCGTTGACATCGCCCGGATTGTTGCTGGTCTCGTACCAACCGACAACTCGATGCAGATCAACCCTGCCCTTGGTGCCTCCCTGATCGAGGCAACAATGCCCATGTTCTTTGCCGCGGTTCAATATGACCAGCCAGAACAGCGCGACTGGATTGTCAAGAAACTCCGCGAAATCAACCGGTTGACAGGCTGGGCCACCGCGTCGAGGATCCTACTCGGTTGTCAACGTGCGTGGGAGAAGGCGGCAGAGATGCACCAAGGCCCACTGTATGAACGCCCCCCGCTTGAGGATGAGGCAGAGATGTTTTATGAATATGAGGACTACGCTATTGCATTGCAGAATGGCGCGAAGGATGAAGGCAGAGAGGCGGGCGGTGAGCAAGGAAGGTTCTTGTGGAAGGTTGCGGGTAGGAGGACTGTGGATGCTGCCGGTATTTTGGGGGAGAGAGATGAGTTTACGGGGATGGTATGATTTGCGTTGTGGGGGTGGAGGGGGAAAATAGAGATGTGGAAGAAAAGGGGGTATTATGACATTATGATTCTCTGTATTGCTGTGTGTATTGTATCTTATCTATTAAGCCTTTTTTTTTGTATTAGTGTCGAAAATGAGGTGGGGAGGTGCAAAGATATAAGTATATACCCCTTTTTTGATTGCGAGATGATAGTTGAGTTTTAGTTGGGCTTTTAGTGGGTTTAATGTGAATTGAAGCGATATTTACAGGTGGTGATTTTGGGATGAGATTCATGCATGTAACAAATCGGCTGGAGGACAATTGCCGGTGTGAGAGTGATGAACTGTGGTTGAATTAGCGAATTGGCCAATCATCCACCTAATAGTGTAGAAGGAGGTTCTCATTTACTTTGATTTTTTTCGGGCAGTTGGTCATGGGACGTAGCAGTACGACGCATAATGAAGGTGACAACATAAACCGAGCCGAGTTCGTTGCTGGAGGTCAATGTCCTTTTTCTGCGTCGCCCGTAGTGATCTTGCTGGACTATTGATGGAATACATAGTAGCCAGTAAGAACACTGCTATTTGAGTACAGTGGAATGCACTCGTATATTCCTGCCCTTGGGCGATACAATGGCGAGGGTTTATGGGATGCATACAAGGAAATACTGAGATGAAAGTGTGAGCTACAGAGGAGATGGCTTGTGGAGATGTCAGTGGGAAGGCGAGGATCGGGATCGGGATCGGATGCGGGGACTTGAGGAGAGGTTGGGTTATTGGATTGAAGGGGAGGGTGGGTGGGTGGGTGATTGCGGTTCTGTTTATCAGGGTAGTACTACGTTCAGTTTTCCTTTCTTTGTTCGTATCCTTCGGGCCACTACAGGTTCCTAAAAACCAACTCCAAATCGGTGACATAAAGAGCTACATATCAAACAACCCGGCAGTTGCAATTCCGCAGTTTTTAAGGCCAAGCTTGGTGTCTTGGGGATTCGAGATTGTCTAGAAGTGGTGCATGCGAAAGAGAGATTTTGGGTCTGAAATTCGCTGTGGGTGGGATACATGGGCTTCGTTTCTGAAAGGGCACCACACTGGTGTAGTTGATTTGGGACTTGCGGATTCGGAGGACTTAGTCGGGCATTGTGATTTACGTTACATATACATAGTATGTACAATGTAGCACAAGGGGTATGTAATATAATGTGTTCTTGTTATAATACCAGACTTTTCGTGTCACTTCGCGAGCTTTCGAGGAACGGCAAAAAAGTCCGGGCACAAAAGCAACAATGACCACTCGCAAAAGTTTCTTTGGACTGGCTGGTGCGAATGCCATCACGGCTATAATCCAACTCTACTTTAGTTGGGTAGGTGTATGGGGGTTTATTGATATGAGAGTGGGTCTTCTCGATCTAGCTAGAAATACCGCGATACTTCAGAACCACAGTTTGTCCTTTAAGGGCGAAGGGATATAGTACTTGTGCGGGTTCATAGTCTGTCTGACAGCATGGTAGGATTTGACGGTAGGTAGCCAGCTTGAAAAAAAAGCCGTTTTGATAGACTAGCGCGTTCGTTCGTGATTGCGGGCAAAAACGAAGTCTGTGCAACAATACAAGTTTTGGGGGCCGATGTACTAACGGCGGACAAACTACACAACCCAACGGTAAGCAGTCGCTAGAGGAGTTATCAGCGACACATCAAAAGTCGTTAATTGTGATTGTCGACACATTCGTTCTGATGTGGGTGGATCGTTATTGAATTGACACAGCTACTGTTGAACACGTAGTTTTGTTCCCACCAGTGTCGATATTTCCTAGCAACCTTTGGATATTCGATCGATCTCGGCATCTCCGCAACTTTATTTGATGGAAGCAAGTCCTAGTGTTGTACAGAAACGGTACTACGTCTTCGCTACCGTTGGTTCCCGAGTAACATGGTGCCTCAAGCCCTCAATATAAACCTAACCTTCTCCCGCCTCTACACCCCCAGCACAGTCATTATGCATATTCAGCTCCCTGCACTCGCTTGCCTCTTTGCAGCGGTCTCTGTTATGACAATGAAGGATATCACTACACTTTCCTTGTCAACAACAGCAACGCCAACAAGGCCAAAATGCAACAGCACAATATGTTTCACAACCACTAACACAGGGTGTGGATGGATTATGGGTGGGTGCTATTTGCATTCGGTGGGTGCTGGTGTATCAACGGAAGGGGAAGTGCTGACTCAGAAGCTCTGCGGAGGAACTTATTCAACGAAGCCGTGTTCTACTACGACGAGTAGCCCGGCGACAACAACGATGAGGTGTAGGGCTACTGATTGTTGGTCATGGTAGAGCGGGGGAAGGCTGGATGCGCCTAAGGTGCGCGGTTCATTGAATATTCTATCATCGCCTCGCTGTATTCAAGAAGCTTCGAAGTCACCTGCTTCACTTCGGATCATATTTGCATCTCTGCAAGTTGAAAACAGATGCCTCATTCCCACGAATGCCGTGCTTTTTCAGTCGCGCACCCTTGACAAAAGTGAAAGTTTATTTCATATTCCCGCAATCATGTCAAGCCTTGTATTGGCAGTCTATCCGACCGCGGTTGGGTACCAGCTAACTCACATTAGTTCTAGTAGAAAATGCTTCTTCTGGAAGTCAGGGCTCTCGGAAATGGTACCACCTACAAGGTGGCCAGGACGAATTGATGGGGCAATGTAAAAATCTAAAGACTGGGGATACAATGACTCCAGCGATCGTGGGGGACGACCGTGGGGGTTCTCGAGGCCATGAGTCACATATCGCATCGTGCCCCGGCCGAGATGAGACCTTGATGTGTATTGATAAATCGGAGTCTTTAAGGGGCCAAGTTTTGTCTTTCATGGAGAAATAGTCATTCTAATCCATCCAGGTATCGGCCACTAGGGAGATAAATTGGACTGTCACAAACTTCCCTCTCAATACATATAAATATAAACCCATCATTGTTTGAGCTGTATTGAAGGTTCTGGGAAATATTTGTGACCTATGGCAGCATTCTGCAGTTTGTGCCATATCCGGCTACACTAGTCTTAACGGCTATCCTCAGTACAAGCCGATGATTGGTAATTCAACCCTACAGGCACATTTAATTTGCGTAACTTGTGTGGAGATTGTAATATGCGCCACACGGTGCCACATCTAACGTTCGACTACGTTGTCTCAACGTCATCCCGCAGCCCGCACAGACTCACCGCCCGCCACTCCACATCCATCAACCACGCGAGTAAAGCTTCTGCAGTTCTCACAGAACGGATCCAACACATTCCAGTAACACGAGCTCTTTCACCCATGCGAAATGCCTCCGCAACGTACATCGCTTATCGTAGGAGACATCCACGTCTTTGTTCGCCCGCTCACACCACGCGACGCGGAAGACTGCCACCGAATCTCCGACGCCTCCCGCGGGCCATCCCTATCGCTCGAAGAAGTAACTCCCGCCCCGTTCGCACAACATGCTGAACTAACGACTCATACACCCCTAGTTATCAACTCTAACCCGTGACAATTCCCCCACCTCCCTTGGCATCTTCACCACCCCGCCAGTTCCGCCGTTTACTCGCCGTCCACCCACCCCTTCGTTGGCACCACACCAGGAGATCCTTCTCGGCTTTATAATCGGTGAGACGGATGAAGGTTCAAGCGAGGGCGCGACGCTGCAGATCTATGGGTTGTGGGTATTGCTTGAGGAGGAGGAGAAAGGTGTGGGTCAGGTGCTGCTGAGGGGGTTTGTGGATAGGATGAGGGATGGGAGAGTGGCAAAACGGATTGTGAAGAGTATGCAAGCGGGATTTGGAGATAATGGGGAGGAGGGAGGGAAGGAGAGAGAAATGGTGCTAGGGTGGTTTAGGGACGCGGGGTTTTCGGTGAGGGAAGGCGGTGGCGGCCAGGAGGGGTTGAGGCTGGTGTTGGATTGCTTTTAGTAGACCGGGAGGGAGTCATGTTGGAACCATAAAATCTAAGCGGAGATGTTAATCCTTGAGGACTACGGTGTCCACTGAATCCGACGAGACTGTTAACTAGTTGACGTCCCGCTTCTCGCGCCGAAACGACAAATACCAAACAATTCTGCCAACGTCCAGGAAGACACAATATCTCAGTCCAGATGTTTAGATCATGAAGCCTAGACACGCTATTGCTAGCGGGTCGTGATTTGAGTTCGGTGCTCACACAAACCCTAGCCTCGCTAGACCAGGTTAGCGCGGGCGGTTAGGGCTTTTGGTCGACCGAATCTCCCGCCGTTTGCGCGCGAAAAACTGATCAATCAGACCATTGGAATACTCTACCGTTCTGTGGCTGCAACGACCATTCTTGGCCAACCAAAACTTTGGGTGAAACGGCCAAGAGGATACCTTAAACCCCTTACTCTTCTTCCCAAAGGTACCTGCCGTAGGGAATCAGAATCAAAACTTCTGAGCGGCTGAGACCCGCCTGATGTGGAGGGTATCAACTACAGAATGACCAGTTGGTTGTAGGTTCTAGTCATCTACATGCTTTGATACTTTATCCCTACCCCGGTCGCTAGCTAGGGTGGTCAGGAAGTCTGGGCAACAAAAGCATCTTAGAGGTTTCGTTGGTCGACAGGAACTTGCAAGTGCATGAAATTCTGGCATTGACTTCCCGCTTTTGACAGCCTAAGGTCCAGGTAGCGAATAACAAAGCCTTATCACCGGTACAGGATATCACAGCAGAGAACCCCAGCAAGAGCATGGAAGGCGTGGAGCTAGATCAGGTGGATTTCAAGACAAAAAAGTATCAGATTCAAAGACAATATGTTAACTGAGAAGTTGAGGGCGTTGTGGTGGATTGAGAATCATGCGGTTAATGTTCTAGGTTAGTAATCTGCGGCATCATCACCCAAACATCACCTTCCTTAAGATTCGAAGCACAATCTAAAACTCCTTAGTCATAATCGAGGTTCTGACTCGCTAAAAGCGGGAAGTCAATTTTTTTCTGCACGATCTGATGAAAACTACTGATCCTCAGTAGCTGAACCGACTGTGCTTGATAGCTGTGTCTGCTGCAAAGGTTGACTTTCTTTAGAGCACTATATTTGTCATAGGTACTAAAGTGCTTCTAGATGTAGTGCTTTCTTTAGTTGAAGTCATGTATTCTCGAACGCGTGGTTACTCGGTTACGGAAGCAAAAACAAGAAAACAATCTAAGGCAGCACTCTAATTAAACTATGAAGGAAATACAGAGAAAAGCATTGACAGGAACGTTCTGAGGCTGCCAGATTATCTTTTTTGAGAAGGGAAATTAGAAAACTAGCGATCGGCCCATTGCGCTTCTGAGCGGGAACCAACCAACAACCATGTGTACTGAAGACTGTATTTAAGACACGCGTGGGTTTTCCAATTCCTGCTTCCACACCCGAGTATCACACTTTGAGACTAGAATTCCTGCCTTCAAGGCTCTAACGAGTTTATTTACTTCTTCACTTAGTTGATTTTTCATGTTCGTAAACATACAGCTGTCGGCTTATACCTTATCAAAATCAATCATTTCAGCCCTGTAAGTGGATGCAGAGTGTGGATTTATCATTCCGTACATACCTCAGTATTTGTCACCACGTACGTACTGGTCTAATACAAGGTGAGTCCAAGAACGCGTGGAGTTGCCAGAGAACTACCTGTAACAATGAAGAAAACCTAACCCTTGCTTGTGAAGGCTGAAGGTATGAATACTGAAGAAATTTCACCCCCCTGTTCTCTGAGGGCTGAAGGTCCCACATTGATGCTTTAACTATCAAGGATACTACAGCTGGTTGCTCTACACACTCAGTCACTCGGCTGCGCCACTGTTAGGGAAACTGGTAACTCCATAAAAAACTGTAGTTAACCTCCAACACAAGTGGCGGTACAGCTCCTACTACATCATAACCACAGGCCAAGTCACCACGGTTCGCAGGGCGAATGGCTGCAGGTATTCTCACTACCTCTGCAGGAAGGAATATGCGAGTTCTGTGGAGTAAGGCAGGTCCTTTGTGTCCCTAGACCTACGTAGCTATGTTTCCTTGAGGGCTCGTGATGTACATGCCCGAAACAGTGGGCAACGTTATTGCAGGTGCCTATTTTGCATGTCTCTCATGAGTCAAATGGCCCAAAGTCGCTAGAAGTACAAGGTACCTGAGCATAGCACTGCAGCTGCCAATTCATGTACCTTTTGGTAGCTCTAGAAGCGAAAGTTTACTTCGAAAGTGTATATTGCATTGCATATATGCATATACCCTGTGACACTCCCTGTAAAAAAAGCAAAAACGCCGCGCGCCCCATAGCCAGTGATGATAGAAATCTGATCCTGCTGCGAGAATGATTTAAGACACCGATTTCATGCAGGAGCCAGCCAATAAAGCAGGTAACACCACAACAGTCCGCAAGTAGAATCGTTCGTAAAAATAAAAAAACCCCATCCCGTTTCAGCCATCTAATAAACAAAACTCGTCCAGCATGTGTACCGGTATTCCGGCTGATCCCAAAACTCCTAAATTTAATGATAATTACCTTTCCTTAAAATTTATCAGATCATTCTAAGTAGTTAATATTCTTGTCCAGCTGGTCAGCTAATCTCTTCGCAGCGACACTATCCATCTGGTGGATATCTTTGAGGTGCCGAAGAATCGTGTCCTTGCGAGCATACCGCTTGTGACAAACAGTACACTGTATCATTTTACCCTCGTGGCAGCTCCGATGTTTTCTATCATTGTCAGTTGGGTGTCTTTGGGGGTGGTTCGATTGACATACTTGAGGTGATTACTGTTTGTGAATTCCTTGTTGCAGTGGGGTTTCGGACAGTAAAAATAAGCGGAGCCTGAGGGTTTCCTGGTTAATGTTAGTAGGTGTACTTGGAGAAGAAGTGAGGGTGCCCACGGAGAAGGCGTAGGTACTTGCAAAACCTGCCTGTTCGCTGGTGTAGATGGATTCGGCGTGTAGAATGAACCGCCGTAACTACCATAGGCACCATCATGAAAGCCGCTACCGTAGTCGCTAGTATGGCGTGTGTTACTGACAGTATCGTTCCATAAATGCGGCTGGACAAAGTATGCATCGGGTGTGGTAGGTATGACGGAAGGAGCTATTTCCGGGTTGGAAGCGCTGAGACCAAGGGAGTACCGGCTTTCCCATGAAGAAGCAGGTTGCGGGGGCTGAAGGGGTTGGTATGGTTGTTGGTAACCGTGGTATGGGGCGTTGTGATCGTATTGTGAAAACGATGGGTCAATAACGTTGCGGGATGTGTCATTGAGAAAGGATTCCATGGGAAGGTATTGTTGCTGGTTGTATTGTTCCCGAATGGCACTGGGGTCCTCGTCGGTGAAATTTCCATGTATAATATTATCTCCGACACGTTGATAGAAATCGATATGGTGGTATGTGCTGCCTTGTGTGAGGCCGGGCCAGTGAAGTTTTGTTTCCTCTGAGCGCATTTTCGCGATTGATGATAACTGAGGGTTTCTATAGACTATCAGTGTTCTTTTCTTAAGAGTAATTGAAAATTGTCTGATAGATTCTTTCCACGATGTTAAACATAGGAAGGAAAACAACTAACCGTTTCGCTTGGTCAAGGAAAGAGTAAAGGGCGTTGCTTGGCGAAGAAGAGAGAAGGTGTTGATCAGACTGTGTAGCAACTATCTTTTATTGAATTTGCCAGCAATATTTGAGTGGACTGTGTCCGTAAAAAAGACGTACAAGTAGACGTCAACGAGGTGCAATGTATAATGTACCCTTAGCGGTGCGCACCCCCTCCCGGGATAACAACGTTGTCGGTAAGCAGTCCAGTGCTTATTTTCACCCCTTCCACACAGTTCTTGTTTCTGAAACAAAATGTACACACCGCAAATGTAGAGCTATGAACTCGGGGATCACGTGATACTCTTGATCCAGCATTAAACGAGGCCAATTATTGAGATACCATCGAATAATCTCGGCGGCCGCCGTCGGAGTTGGGAGAATAATTTCGTATAGGCCAAAGACGCAGTGTTTTAATTGGAAGGCAAAAGCTTACCATCGACGTGGCAGAGTAACGCACGTATCTCCAAAACCATTAAACCTATATCTGTACTGCTCGCCTCGTCTTTGTCTGTCACCGCGATCCCACACGGCCGCACATTGCTTCTTAGACACTTCTACTCGTTGGCACAGAGAGGCTCATTTTTCTGTAATCTCCGCGCCCAGGCTGCTGCGCTGATGGCTGACCGCGACAAAGGATGTATGTTCCGACAACTCATCAGCTTCGCGGGCACCAAGCCTGGAATGACTGAATGAATAACTACTTAAGTACTTATAATTAGGGCGCTTAATTAGCTTTCCTACACTCGGTTTCGGCATGCTCCGGGGCTGGTTCATCCCTTGAAGATGTGCCGGAGTCCTCGACTGTAATTACGATTTGATGGCTCGGACAAAATAATATTTCCGCCTCAAGGGTATTGATACGTCAGCTCTCGCCGGGTCACGACTGATGTGGGGGAGATGCATGGGATAACTTCGCCCGTGCAATGGTGTTACAGTGTAAGAGTAATGTGCATCTTTACTGTCACATCTGCGTGCGAAATGTCGTGCGTTTCTGCGCATGGTCAATTCCATGAACTTGGTTGCGGGGTGCTCAGGTATATCCTAACCTCGGGCTCAACTGAGGAATAATGGTGTGGTCTCCCACTTCCGGAAACCAACAACTTACTCAAAAAGGTCTCGACCCAGAGCTTGCTTTTTCAACCTTTTATCCGCAAATATTCGCACCTTCACAACGCAAAAGGGTTCCACCCATTCGAGAGTTTCCGCGGTGGAAAATTACGCCACGCAACATCCCTGGTCATTGCTAGCCTCACCTTCCTTCTTTTCGTCGTTTGCTGGCATAGATACGAATGGAGAAGCAAGATCTTGAGATGTTGGATTGTTAGCGCTTCCCCGGGATGCACAAACCAGGTCGTGTCCATACCAGCGTCTTTATGTCTCGCCTAGATAACGTGAGTTTATGGGATGTAGACAATTGAAGGCTATTCCAGCTCAAGTTTGCTCTATGCGTTGTCCATTGCGACCGAGAGCAAGAGGGGCAGAGTTGGAAGGATGGGTGACACAGCCACCCATCTTTGTTGAACCTAGTTTCGTTTATCCCGCGTTCGCAACCAACACAAACCATAAGATTAGGTGATAATGCGCTGGCAAGGTCATCAATTATTCTGGCATAGTGCTCACGGGAAATGGTTTTGCATTTGGGGATTGTGCGGCTGCTTCCATTCGGCTGTTGAGCTGACGCGAGTCTGGATAGTGAACACTTTGGAGATGATATTCTATTTCTACGTAACAGGCTTGTCATTATTATAGAATACATGCTGAGGCACAGATCACTCTCGTGAAACACAACTAGATCCTTTGTGAAATCAAACAAAGCAAAAAACTTATTCCCCTCCTTCTCTCCTCTAGTATCCGTAAGATCGTCATCGAACTGCATACCCCCTAAGTACCTACAAGCAGCAAGGATTTTATAGCAAGAGGGCGAGAAGTTGTTAGAGGTACTCCTTAAGAACTGGAGACGACGGGAGATCTTCATCGACTCAGCGCCTGTCTTCTACCTCCGTGGAGCAATAATAGGAACCATCCATTGCTATCAAGCGCTGTTGCTATATATGAAAGGAAATGGGAGATATTCTAAAACTTGGTTCAAACCAACTGAAAAGAAATCATAAATCAGTAGAATCAGTGAGAACAAGACAACCGCTCCAAAGTGAGTTGGCTCACTGGTTACGAGGCCATTTATACGTAGAATTCCCTCCCAATTCCGGCCCCTCTGTCGGTGTATGGATCGGCACATGGTTGGCTCTCGCGAGCTCTTTTGCTGTTTCCTTGCTCTGGTTGTGTCGCTGCATTAAATGACGCGAGACGGCGTCTTCACGGGAAAATCTTTTATAGCAAATCGGACACGTCTGAGACTTTGGCTGATGTGTATAAAGGTGCTTTCTATGTGGATGTGACCGACATATTAGCCTTCTCTGCACTGGTGAGGAAGTAATAACTTACCTGAAGTGATTGCTGTTGTAGAACGTTCTTCCGCAGCGCTGAAATAGGCATGTCGAAGGAGTTCTGTATGTTTTAAGCATTGAGCGAGTGGTTCCTATTGAGGTTCTGGGACACTGACCTAGACTCTAGGTAGCCTAAATGTTGACGTCCCACATCAGTGTTGGTTGCCTGCGGATGCTTCGGTGAAGCGACTTCTGAGATGCTGGTATCTGAGATATCCTCCCAGTTGGACACCGCACTTTCTATGACGGTCCTCACACGTACATGAACATCATTCTTACCAAAGGCCGACTGATCGTCTTTCGCTGGGCTGGTAGCATGAGCAAACGACTGCCTCTCTTCAAGAGCATCGAAAGATTCGGTCAAGTCGATTGAGTAATTGCTTTCCCATTCTAGGTTGACTTGATGGCGGAGTTCGATTTGGTCTCGCGGGGTATCGTATAGAAGCTGCTCCGAACGCTCTTTTTCAACTGCATCCTCGAGGCTAAGATCTTCGTAGAACATTAGATTTGCGATTCTGTGACAACGATCTGGAGAGTCCGCCCAGGTATCCATGAATTTCATGAAGGAGTCGAGGTAAAAGCGTGTAAGGGTGAACCACGAAGAGGGAATTTCTGATAACTTCTGAGAATATCCGCCATTGATGAGAAGCTGATACTCAAATACTTATATCGTAGAGCGCTTGGGGAACGTTCGGACTCGAAGCAATGCCTAGCCCACAATTTCCTGGGGAATAAGCTGTCCTGCTGGCACGGGATGGATGGATGCTCGTCAACAGATCGATGCACAGACCAACTTCATCTAGACAGACCGGGTTATTTTGGCCAGCACATTGGTGGCGTCCGCGCCGCACGCTCGTAGCGTTTAGGAGTTTTGAAACCCCAACGCCGGGGCTCCTGTCAGCATACGTACGTAGAGGTATATGCACGACTGGTTTTTGTTTTGTTTGTTTTATTCATACTGTATGCACTCTAATTAGAGTATGACAGGACCCAATATCCCCTCCGCCTCCGGGCGAGCCGGCTAGATGGCGGAGCTCCCCCCCCGCTACCCTTCATCCCCGATGCACGACTGGTTCCTTGGCATAGACAAAAAGTATGTACATGTTTACACGTCCATAGGGCCGATGAAAGTTGTATTTGCCGAATTTCATATCATACGAAAAGAGTCTCGCTTGGGAGTTGTTATATGGTTGACAGTGTCAGAGAATTATCCTGGTTAATGGTTTAAAGCAAAGTGGTTTTTATCGGACAACCTTAAACTTGAGGCTCAAAGGTAACACAGTTTGTATTTGCTGACCCTATAATATTCTGATGTTGAAAGTAGAGTCAGGCCTAGGAGTGAAGATTAGATGCTCCTATTCTGGCGCTGAATTTTGCTGAGACAACAGGATGGCCTCAAATCATGAAGTAGGAGCTCTAGAGTCAACCAGTGCCGGTATTATAGCTGGATTTGTTGGTGTTCAATCGTTTATAATTATGACTGGGGGTGGAACCGGCAAGTTACGGAACATCTCTTGAGTATGGGACTCGAATTGTTTCAGTTTGGCAATGCAGGGGTCGCCTGCCAGTTTCTAGAATAGGGATGCCGGCTCAAACGGTGTCGTACTGTAGTATTAGGCAGCGGTAATGTCAATGTTAAACTCGCCTACCTTTGGCGTTACTAGTAGGTGTTAAATATTAGGTTTACCAAATCAGTAATATCGATTGATATTCGCGACATAACTGAGCGTACGCAGTGAGAAATAAGTGGATAATACTAACTCCTCACTCTAGAGAAGACAATAATTTGTAGTGTTGGCGTGGACGGTAAACAGTTAGTAATCTGTAACAAATTACCTAGCTAACCTAAATCTTAACAAGAGTTTTGAGTCCAGCACATAGAAGTTGAAGTGTACAAGAATTATCGTAAGCGTCAATGAGAAAATCAAGTCCCCACAAGTGCTTTGGGGCTCCGAATCTTATGACCACAAAATAGGCTTCGTTATGGGTCCACTACGACGCAACCGTGCAAGAATTAGATAAGGCAAACCTCGAAACCGACTAAAACCAGAAGAGATCTCATACTACAGGGTCCCTTTTTTCCTGCTACCGGCTTTCCACACAATTACTACAGCCTTGAAGTCATGGTCAAAGCCACACACACGACCAATGACCAAATTTCACTAACCATGACCTGAACGTAACCTTCATACTCTATATGTGGATAGTGCTAGTATTTGGGAATCTCTACTAAGATTCGAAGATTCGGCGCATTAATATTTCATAATTTACAATGCATGTCATCAACTTCACACTAGCGGGGTACATCTAGACGGGTACATCCCTCTTCGGAACTATGGAGGTTCTAGAAACAAACAGGCAACCCCTCAGATCAATTGAAGTGATTTTGAGTGGTATTTGGAAGCTGTTGACTTATTTTCCACTCTGTTTTAATTGCTAGCGCACTAACCATGAGTATATGTACGGTATGATATTCTATGGCAACGCAGCCTTCTTTTGTTGTCGCACTGTATTGAGCCCCTTAATAATTAGGCCAGTCAAAAAATACTGGCGGATTTTTGTGTGCCACCTAAGTACGTATCGCTGTCGGGGCGACTTCGCTTCTCGGCTACCTTTACCTTTAAGGATATAAAAGTTTTCTATGCGCGACTTCTCAACAGTTTCGAGGGAATTCCAATGCTGACGATGCAGTGTGTTCTATAGCGCAGAATTGTCCTGGGGTTGGGGCAATACGCAATCCCATCATATCTAGATGTATCCAAGCTGGAAGTTCTTTGCCTAACCAACGGCCTCTGCTTTTGCCAACCATGAAACCCCACTGATGTTGCACACACTTTGGGTGTATGGGAAATTTACGCTGCAATATAGCGCCACATTCACTTACAGGCCTTCACATAGTATAATAGTTCTAGACCTGTCAATATCATACTCCTACACAGGAAACCTACACGTCATTCTATGGTTGCACAAAGTCAAAACGCCGTCTGCCAAATGTCTAGGTCCAGGGGCCCAGTGAGTAAATCTACGTATTACTCAACATCAATTTCGCCAATCTGGAGATCTCTTTGTGCAACCGTTCCTGGCACTTCCTATTACGGCTCCTTTCGGTTCATGGACTTACCCTCCTGCAATAACATCGTAAGATTACACTACCAGGAACTAGCTTCTACATTTATAGGCTCTTTTTATCCTACCTAGCCCGTTTGTTTCAGTACTTGCTTGCATGTGTTTTGCATTTGTTTGCCCCGACATTTTTCCTATGTCTTCAACTTCAAGGTACAGGTCTGGGGGGAAAGGAGTAGAGTTTGATTGCGGGAAGTGTGGCTGATGAGATGAGATTTGGCAAGGCTGGAAGAACTGGTGCGGGGTGCGAGATGCTCATTTGGACCTAAGAAAAGAATAGTAGTATGGCTGCCGCGACCAGCTGGTCGTGTTTGAGAGATGAGGTCAAACTCTGGGCTAGGGCTTACAACTGCGAGTTATACGTCTTTTTTTAATTAGCCTGCATGTAGCCAATAGCTGCAGCTCTAATAATGGGGATCCAACTATCGTCTTTGCATTGGCCACATGAGGCTACACATTTCGCGCTTAAAATATCCGCCTTGCCGCCCAGACAAGGGTTATTGTGAGTGAGATACTGTGATTCTTTATCTAGACTGCTTAGCGTTAGATCCTGTGCGGCTCCTTGGATGAGGTTTCTTTGCTTCTTTCTTTGCTTGCTTTTTCTTCTTTACTTTCATACAAATTTCAATGAGAAGGTTTTGGGTGTTTTTGGTTCGTCTTTCATGCCCAAGCACCACATTCTAGCCAGGAAGTGCCTTTCTCCAATTCAATTCAGCATCTCTTCGAACCAAGGGTCTTCTCGCTGTGTACATGGCTTAGCGAAATGCACAAGTAGTTCGTGCTTTAGTAGGGGAACAAAATAGTCTAGAATTAAATCATCGCCCTCGATAATCGCACGTCGTCAAACATTGCCGACTACCTAGGTTCTACGGATATTCCATCCTATCGTGTTGAATATTGTTAAAAATAGTAGAGTGTATAAACAATGTTGAATCTACCTACACGGCTGATCACTGTACTTCTAAATATAAGCCGTACCATATCAAAAACATGTTTGACTCCCGCCAATATCCCAAATTCCCGTTGCCGATAAAGTACACAATATTTGTAAATAATAGTTGAAATCCGAATCCTAGTGGAAAGGCGCATATTCTCCTGGCGTTCCGGTTGGATATTACAGTCCCATGATTTGGAAATCTTTATACTGCATTAAATCCAACCTTCTTGATTGTAAATACGACACCCTAAACTCTCCATGTTCATGCCCCCAGACAAGAAACGTTCCTGATTTAGAATTATTTCGCTGTGGACGAGAGTGGTCTTGCAAACTCAATTGCGTCATCCTTACTCTTGCCATGCTGCTGCATCAAATGGCGCCGGACACTATCTTCTCGAGAAAGCGGCTTCGAACATATAGGGCATGGTAGAGACTTTGGTCGATGTCTATAACTGTGTTTCCTATGTAGATATATTAGATACTAACCATTCCTAGTCATAATATATATCAGCCAGAGAACTTACTCGAGATGATTTCTATTCAAGAATGATTGCCCACAGCCCAGTTCTGGGCATACCATTACCCTAGTAGCACTTGTATAGTGAGACTTTGGTCGAATCTTTTGAAGTAAGGTGGATGTTTACCGGTTCTGCGAGGATCTTTGTGATCGGTTCCGTACGTTTGGGGGGCTAGGCGTTGCCTGTTCAGTCTTTGGCTGTGATTTAACTTGTGTCTCTGCTTCTGCTTCTTGTTCTTCGTAACGACTAGTCTCCGCGCTGACATCTGCACCGTGGACCGGTACGCTGACTTTGGATTGAGTGGTATTGATTGCGGTGGCGTGACTTGCATCGGTATCGGCGAAATCAATGTAGTTACTTATCCAACATGGGGTGCCGAATAGATCGTGAAATGCATAATTGGGTTTGGGGTCATCGTGCAAAATTCGCCTCGTTGGTGATTGCTGCACTGCTCCTATCAACCGTTCCCTCTCAAGCGCTTCCTCCTTGTAAAGGTCCTCGTTAATTATTAGATCTGCTACTCGCTGAATGTGTTTTGATGGTGTCATCCATAAGTCGATACTGCTGTTGGGCGCCATGGCGAGTTGTATGGTGTAAAATGTAGCTGGGACTGGTAGCTGGGACTAGTAGCTTTGTTCTGGCATTTTGATGAAGTGGTTTTATAGCTCGGATATGGCGTGCGCACAAATGTCTGCGGAGATGCAGCACGTTTGTGGTATATACCTATCATCGCGAGGCTCTGACCGTTTTCCGCGTTCGTGGGTAAGAATCTGTCATGCACGGCACACCCTCACGGGAGTAACCACTTGGTGTTATGTACGTGCCGCCGGCCAGCTACGTAGTTCCAAGAGTGAGTGGGCAGCTCCCTGTTACGTGGCATTTCCGAAAAACAAATCTAACAAACCCCCGAAAGCAGATAGTGGGTAATTGATTATCCCCTGTGCTGGTAATGTGCCGAATATGTGCTCTACGAATATAAGGGACCAGATATAGGCAGCAGATCTTGATGTGTTGATTTCTGCTAATAATCACATCGGTCCTAGACACCACAAAACATTCAAGAATCTTGAATGCAGAGGAGGTAAGTCGCCGGGGTGTACTCTAGTTCTAGACATGTAAGACTGCGACTATGCCTAACCTGGGGCAACGAGCTAGTAATTTTGGGGAAACAGAAGGGGTACGGTAATGAGCGTGTACATTACAGAGCTAAGTTGGAAGCAAACAAGAAAGGATATAGTCAAACTAGAGAGCAATGAGGGACTTTGCCACAAGTATAGAACGAAAGAAATCAAGTGGAAATCCAATTTGCTCCCACAGTTGTCACTCGCTAGCATCCAAAACTGGAATAGACACGTTTCATCCTCACCTACCCTGTGGTATGTACCATGCCCACCAGAGGTGACAACACAGCAACTCCACTTCATGGAACACATGGCCTTGTTTTGATAGTTGTCTAATTAGCGATGAGGTTTATAATAACGCGCGCGCTTAATTAAATGTAATTCTCTACGGCTTTGGTGTGAGTGATTGTTACGCCAGAGCTTGCAAAGGTGGCATTTTAGCGACCATGAAACAGACCCACAACTGGAAGAAGGGTAGAGGGGAGGGGATCTCCCCCACCTAGCCGGTCACCCGGAGGGAGGAGGCAATCACTCAGACTTTGCATTTATCATACCCCGTGCTCAGCACTAGCCACGCTAGCTAATCATGAATTTATCGTTGTAAGTTATATAGTTGCAGTTTGCTGTAGGATGGACTGACGAGTATGGCATGCGATGCGCGTTTCACCTCTTGTCGCATGCAAAAAGAATTATAGCAAAGCACTCCGGCCGGATGCTGATGCGGTGGGAAGTCTAGCGGTACGAGTTCCGGGATGCTGTTGCTGAAGGCTTTAATAACTGCCGTCTTTCTGTAACGGCTTTTGGTCGCTGACGCTAGCCCTGCAGTCTTCTAGAAATTTGACATCAATAACCCTGTTTTTTTGCCAGAACACCACATAAATCCTGCCTGATCTTTAGATGCCTTCGGGAACTTCTCGCGTCAGATGCAAAACGGTAACGAGAGATGTGTCGGGTAGTCGAATGCCTATACCCGGCATGAGCAGACGTAGTAGCTAAGTAAGCGCATGTGGAGGGAGTTGCTTTCTGCGTAGTGGCATTCTACAAATCAAATGGAGTGGCGAAACGACCGAGTCCTTCTCCGAAGCACGGAAATGAGAACACTGTGCCACCGATTAAGACAAACAAAGTTAGTGTGCGAGACAGAACGAGGATCTGAACAGTTTTGCGAGTACTGGTAGTTAGGACAAGTGGTTATAGTTATGTGCGGATTTATGTTTTTACAACTAAGTACACTCTAACACTAGCGCTTTGCTACTGCCAGATATTTTAGCCGTTAGGTACTAGTCACTTGGGGGGGTCAAACAAATACTCCGAGGAGCCGAAGCCACCTTGTGCTACTACTACTACATGCCAGTAGATTGCGATTTCCGATACGTCCGATAAGTATGCTGCATGAGAAATTTTGTGCAGGAGCCGTGTTTGCCCGCGGTTACTACAGGGTATGCCTATACGAAATCATGCCAACGTAGGAAGAAGATTCCTCATTCCAGACCCTAGTCCCTGTCTTCCTGTGTTGGGCCCGAGTTTGAGATTCTAGCTCCAGTTGCATGAGTGGAAAGATCTCATTCTCTGCGTTTCTGAGCTGCCTTGTTGAGAACTTTGATAAAGTATCTAGGCGGATTATACAATGAGTGTCACCACATCCACAAACTGTAATAGCGTGCCCCCCGTAGGTGTTCAAAGTGCTAAATTTCCTACAACTGGACTAAGGTTCTCAGTTGGTTGTATCTATTGGTTAATTAGAGCTCGAAACTGAGTAAACTTGTTCCCGGCTATTGAGTACCACAAAGATCTTCGTATCGTGTTTAGCAATCCCCCTGAGCCGTAGAAAAGAATTTTGTGACTGTTTGTGACCGGGGTAGTTCGGCGACAATGAGGCCTCGAGGTAGAACAAATAGCGGTAGATACAGCTTGAGTGAAATTAATTACAAATAAGATGGAGTATTTGAGTAGTAACTACATGCACTATACTCCACCCTGCCCACTTCGTCTCTGACATGTCTTTGAAAATTATAAGATTTCGGGACATATATCGACCGCAATTGCTACTGTTTAAGGGATAGTGGTTTGTAGGGTATGCAACACTTTTACTACTATAAAGTTGAAGGTTTAAAGCCTTTGTGATAAGATGACTGATCTCCTGTGAGTAGAATATAGTACTGTATAACTCCTTGAATCGGTTTCCGCTATGCAACATCAGGGTAGTATACTTAAAAGCAGTTACTCTGAGTAAAGCGGGCTAAAAGCGCGAAACACCTTGTCCACCGCTCGGCAAGCCGTCGGCAGCCGCTCACCGGCGTGCTACATGGACGCTAGCTGTACCGAATTCAAGAGCCGACTTAAAAAGACCGTGTAGTGCCTGCTCCGGAGCAATGATTCCACCGGTCCGGACGATCCTAGTCTGAGGTAGGGCTCAGTACGATCCGGTCCAGCGGAGAGCGTAAGCCGGACCAAGCCGCAGACTGCCAGTCTTGCACTGAATGACCCCGATGCGGACCAGTGCCAGGATCAGATATAATGAGAGTCGAGTTCAATTTTAGCCGTGGTCTAGTTACATCAATGCTTCACTACATAACATCGAGATATATATTCTCTTTATCTTCTTCATTCTCTTTATTCTCTTCATTCAGCTGCTTACCCTGCCGAGGTACTGTTTCCGTTGCTGTACCAGCGACCACAACCTACGGTAGCCCAATCTCAAGTACATCCCACGATTTTACACATTCCAATGCTTCTAGCCCATCAACCTGCAGTCGGTTTCGCCCGAATGTAAGCATGATTTTACATTGGGAGAATAGTCTTTCCACCTCGACAAGTGGCACACAGAGTGCTCCACCTAGAACACGAATCCTTCCGCCACTTTGAGTGGCCAACTGAGGACCTGTCACATGGTGGCTTCAGGCTAAGTAGACCCTCGGTGAAATCACATGTGTGCACCAGTCCAGACCAAGCCCGTCCTGTTCCGGCAGAACCTCAGACTGGTCCGCTCCCGGTCTAAAATTTCTTCGCACTGGACTGGACTGTACTAGGACGGTTCCAGTCCGGACTAGTACATGGCCGGATGAGTGGGATCATTGCTCCGGAGTCGGTACAGCATGCCTATTTATGTGGTAGTATCTCGTTTGTGAAGTCGGTTATCCAACCTAAGTGAATCCCGCTTATGCGACAAGTTATGGTGCACGCTCTTTCTGGTCCCCTTTTTGCCTAGTTGTTCTGGGAGTTTGGGTCTGCGCATGTTCCGCGCAGTGTCTCCGCTACTTAGTGGGGGAACCGGATTGTCCCCCGCACTGGTGAAAGTGCTGTGTAGGTCTACAAGCAACTATGCACGATAAGAGGATTGCAGTTTGTGAGCGGTGCGCAGGAACGAGATCCTGGAGTTCGGACGGCCGGTAGGTGCATGTGAAACCCTTAGTGCACTTGTAGACCTACTTAGTATACGTGCTGCACTTCTGTCACTGCCGTTGCATTAGCGTGGAAGCTCATACTCTTCTCTTGTCTACTGTCAGCACATCGTATCTAGTCAACGATAAAGTACTGTGAGTACCAAATTTGGCTTCTCGCAGTTAACAGCTCCGGGCCCGGATGGGCCAAATTGAGGTGGCCAATATATATAGTTATTGTGCCGGATACGAATTGAAGAGGGATCCGCGGATCCGGGGAGTTGACCTGTGTAGGATTCGGTCTATTCACGATAGGCCCGGGCTCGTTCAGGCCGGTGGGGCAATGGCCCGGCTCCACATACAAAACGCCACGAACCGGGCGAGCGACGATAATCCGATGAGCCTAGTGTTGGCTTAGTCCTCTTAAGAACCTCGGGGCCAGCCCCTTATTACACGCCCTTTGGGACTTGTAGTCATTCGGAGGGTAGTCCGCTTACAGTCTTTGGGACCGATGGAATCATAACGTCAATCAACCATGACAGCCTGAAGTTATCTCAACCACCATCACCAGTTCGCCACCTCCACCAAGTGGAGATATCATGATGTCTAGATGACCATGTGTTGAGGTTCCAAAAGAATAGCAGAGAATCAGTGCTTAGGAAGAGCAGATCACGGACTTAGATTTGCTAGTAGAATCTAGTTACAGTGTGCCAATGATGCCCGTAGACTTCGTTCAGATGTATGCAGGTACATGCATTGAACTGTTCACAGTCGTGATTTACCAAGGTTTTGGAGTGGACATGAAAAATATACAAAATTTAAAGAATCATCTGTGACGATGATGGTGATGGTGCCGGTGAGTGCCTGGAGAACATAGGCAAGCAGGTCAGCAACCGTACTCTAACCTTGCAACCAAACTCAGGTACGGCTGTCGACAATCGGTTAACGCTGAGCCGAATCAGGCTTTCAAAGTATTTAATAACCCACAAAAGTCATTCAAGCACTTATCCAAGTAAATTAAATCCCAAAAATATGCGAAATATTTATTTGTATTCGTCACTTATTTAAATTAATTTACCGAGTATTTTTGCAGCAGGGGCTGTGATTCCCATTACCGCAAGGCAGAAAAGAGCGAAAATACATGAATTTGATGCTGTGCAAAAACTCTCTGGAAACCTATTTTCAATTTTAAATGACCACCCCAAAATGCCTGCAAATTTTCTTTTGACCTTGTACTTAATGTATTTATCGCGTATTTCTGTTCTGACTCGCGCTAAAAAGTACCATCCAGAACCTAATCAATTAAGCTTCAAACCCAGTTGTTTTGCATTACTAATGCAGGGAAAGTTGTACTTGGTGGTGTCCGGACATGCACACATAATTCCTGCCGTCCGCTTACAGCAGACATTGTGGCCTGCCAGTGTACACGACCAGATACCACAAAGTGCCGCCATGCTCTGAATTGCTCTTTCTTGAGAAGCTCGGATTTTATTTGCACAGCTCGTAGAATCTTAAAATTTAGTTGAGGTTTTGGGCATAGCACTCTTTTATTCATTGCATTAACCATAAAGGCTTTGCCGCACTAATTAACAGGTAGACGCTAGGTCAAGCTGTCTTAGCGGCTAACCAAGACTGCTCTACATACGCTTTTTCTCCTACTGAGGGTTCGATGTAATTTGCAACCTCCGTTCCCCTACATTGCTCGCCCTCCCGAAACATCTAAAGCGAGTTCCTCGTAAGGTAGCCAATGTTTATTTGAGTACATTGGCCTTGAAGCTGTTCCAGTGATAATTTACCAAATTGTCGCTTGTCTATAACTCTAAAAAGTCGTCATTTTAGACTTGTCCGAACAGAAAATCGGTTATCTCAAGGCTTCCCGCCCGAACCTCATCTGTCGGCACAGCATGCTCTACCCCAGGATGCGGTGGTTGGTGATGCATGATCATGACCCCCATGTAGTATCAACCGATCGCGGAAAATACTAGTAGAGTCGTTGGTCCCAACTCGAGATTGTGCCTAAGTCGAAATTTGCAAAGAAAAGGTTGCTGATCTTGTTGATACCCAGTCACTTCGCGAAATTTGATTGGTGGCCTCGACTTAGAACAAATCTCGAGTTAGGAACAAAGACTCTAGGTACTTTAGTAAGTGAAAATTACTACTCTGGTGGTGAAACTCATAGTCGAGACTACTCAGGTGGTAGTGGACCAGACCGCAAACGCGCAGTCAAGCCATGCACGCTGTCACCCCTTAAGCGAGACACCACTACCACTTCCTAACCATCACTGCTCCACCAGCTTCGCTTCGACCGAGCGAGGCGAAAAAGTCTATGCAGGGAGCATTCCAGGCCTCACAACAGAGAGGGTATTTAAAAGTACAACGGTAGTTAGTAGGTGCCTGGCTATGTGCCCTGGCAGGCTATAAAGTCTGCTTACAACCTGCTAGCACAATGTAAAAACGATATTTTAAAGACGGTTACAAGGGGTGGGGAATTCCCAAGAAATTTAGGGATCGATGGCCAGGATGAAAGTCCCCGGAGTATTAAAGTGTCTCCGGCAACTTCCAAAATATCTTCCGGTGGCTTAAGAGATTGATAATGGCTTAAGGTTGCTAAAAACTGTAGGGCCAACCTTAAAACCCGCTCCATAGGGGTTGATTGGAATCCAAGTGTGATTGGCGAAAAAAGGATTTGGCAAGGCCTGTACTTGCACCCTGGAAGAACCGACGTGGAGTACAGAATCCCCGTTTGGACATCCGTATCTGGAGAAAAGTAGTACGCGACCAACCGATCATGACTCCTGCGCTTGAGAGGTGAGGTCAAACTCTGGGCTAGGGCTTACAACCTGCGAGTTAAACATCTTCCTCTGATTGGCCTGCAGGTATGTAGCTAATAGTTACGGCTCTAATTATGGGAATCCTGCTTTCGTCTTTGCGCTGACCATTGCAAATGCTCACATTTATGCATCACTGTGCGCTTAATTAGCTTCCGCCTCGCCGCGCTTACCATTCGACTGACAGGGTCGTCTGTTGAGACCCCCACTCCCTTGCTTTTTCTTGACATTTTTCTCTTTGTTGTCATTGCGCATAGCATCGCGGGTGATATGCACCTCGCGTGCATTTTACCTCGTTACTTTTGTCAGGTTGCATGAAGACAAGACAGTTGCGTCGCCCCCTGGTTCAAACCCTGTTGGGTTGCCATCTGTCTTCATGTCTTCACCCGTCATGGCAAATAGGAGTTGCTGTTGACAGGGGCATGCAAATGCAACCTGCAAGTACAACAACGAATTCGACCAGCTTATGCTAACTGCACGTATGACAAGTAATGAGTTCGATCGACCACATCATAATTTTACTGGCACGGTATTGATGCTAGGCAAACAACCCCGCTTATCGCCACTGGTTGGAGAAATAGCCCGGGTATCGCCAGGTGGAAACGTGGTTGGCGAGTCGCCTGACGGCATGACCTGTTGCGGAATGTTCATTTTTCCTCGAGTAATTCGAACTGCAGGTTACATAACCGATGATCAGTTACACCGCATAAGAGCCGCCGTGCGAGCATCCGTAGCCCTGCAGATTGTGGTAATCGCCTCAGACAATCGTGATTGGCCGTACGTGCATCGACAGTAACAAGGCCCCAAAATTTAAACATAATTCTCTGCAGATACATCATGATCGGCAGAAGATGCTGATACCTTTTTTTAACCCTCTCACATGGCCTCTTAGACGGTTTATCGAGGTACTGTCTCATGCAGGCTAGCCGTGTGCAACTTCGATAGGAAGATCTTCGGCGCACCAGGCAGGAAAGGTGGGGGTTACGTGTTCGTTGGAAATTATCAACTACTACGATCAAGTACCGTCTGAAGTTTCTACGGTGGAGTGGCACTTGAAAATTCACTCTGCGTTGTTTCTCCAAACCCCAGTATCGGGTACTTATCGTTCCAAGGTGGTCAGATCTCATCGTTTCACAGATATCTTGTTCTACTTATCTTGTTGGGACTTGTTCAGGACGGTTAAGCAAACGTCCCCCCCCAAATGCCCAAACAGATACACAAATATAAGCTGTATTAAATCGAAAAAAAACATGGATCACTCCTGGGCCTGCCATTCCCAAATTCCCCTGCCTGGAGAACTCAACGCCTGCAAAACAACAGATGAAATTAATTCCAATCCTATGAAAAAGCCCAAAATTTGGTGCAGTACATTCCCAAGTGCTCCCAGGCGAATATCAACTCCGATAGTCTGTAACATTTGCTAGCGCTCTAAAACCAGCCCCGTTTTTTTGTGTGATGCTCTAAAGCTAGCATAGAGATATGAACCTTAGTCAGTAAGAGTTGCTTGACTTCGAATCCACGCTCGCTGGTGTATTGATGAGGGCGAGATTTTTTCTTGCAAACTCGGTCGCGTCTTCCTTACCCTGGCTATGCTGCTTCATCAAATGGCGCCGGACACTATCTTCTCGAGAAAGTGCCTTCAAACATATAGGACATGAAAGAGACTTTGGTCGATGTGTATAACTATGTTTCCTATGTAGATACATCAGATATTAATCCTTCCCTAGATAATCATAGTTTAGCTAAGCCGAGGAACTCACTCGAGATGGTTTCTATTGTGAAACAATTTTCCACAGCCCGGCTCTTGACATATCAATTCCCTAACAGTGCTTATGCTGTGAGACTTCGGTGGTTTGTTGTGAAGTAAGGGGGTTTTACCGGAAATTCGGTGGGAGTCTTTGTGGCCGATTGCGCACATTTGTGGGGGTATGCGTTGTCTGTTTGATATCTGGCTTTACGAAGCACGGCTTATCCTGGTTATCAAACGTGGCGTGGATACTATGTGCGGTACGCGTACTGATAATGAGTGCAGAATGATTGGTATCGCCGTCCGCAAGGTCAATGTAGTTGCTTATCCAACTTCGGGTAACAAACTGGTCGTGAAAGGTATATTCGTATAGTGGGTCGTTATCCGAAATTCTTCCGGTTGACTGCTCTTCTCCTACTGAAAGCTCCTTCTCAAATGCTTCATCTCTGCAAAGGTCCTCGTTCATCATTAGATCTGCTATCCTTAGGAGAAACTTCGGCGATGTTATCCGTGAGTAGATATCACGTTTCGTATCCATGGTGAGAATATTGGTGATATGAAGCGGAAGGCTAGTAGCCGTATTTTTGGCATTGTTCATAAGGAGAATTTATGGCTCTGAAACCAGCGTGCGCACAATTGTCTGTAAAGATGCCGCACGTTCGTGGTATAAAATAATTGGGAGATTTAAATCTTTTACATCAGATAGAATCTATTGCATGGCGGCGGCATGCCGCCGTAACAGATTTGGTGAGGTGTACTGTTTCAGTGATCCAATACCAGTGATTGAGCAACCCCCCTGTCAGTGTGCTTCTAAAAACACAAGTAACCTATGAAAACCCATGCAGAGCTCCGCCAGGAATGTTGGTTCTGAATACCGCGGTACCTATCGTGATGCTCCCCTTCTTTTAGCCTAGCCGGTACAAATCTGGCGTTTCTGTTTTGGTACTTAATGTGAAAGCAGAAGTGTCATTAATTGCCCTTTCTGCCGGACCTAATACATAGGTACCTACCTACCTTTGAGAAAAAAATAAAAAGTTGAACGAACTGCTCTGAACAATACCTTTACTACAGCGACTCCACTGCGTTCCCGGGCCACTCTTCCTCGCGTATAGTCACATTTAAAAGCAACAATCTTCACAAAACGGGACTTAGACTAAAACGGCCTATTTTCTCTACGGTAGGTACCTATTTCTAGTACCCGGAAGATGCCGTAGACAAGTAGCAGCTTGTGTATTCGCGGATTGTTTACCATACAATCCTATCAGTATTTGTTTGTCCCCTTTAACTGGCGCGCGCTGATATTTGGGTATATAACTTCTAGCTTTAAGGACTGGGGCTGTGAGCCGTTGTGTGCATGAGCTGTATTTGCTTGTGGCCCCATCTGCTACACCCGATCTGTAGTTACATACCACGTCAAACGTCCCTACCTACTCGCTTCCCCGCCTGCTCACGTGGGAATCCTCAGGTGAGCAGAAGTTTTGGGCTGTATTTTGCTTATTGGTTTATCCGCGCAACGATCGCTACTTTTTGCTTGCATCTGCATGTTCAAACTTTGGTTGCAATTTTAACTTGCAAATTTGGAAGCCTTGGAAATCTTGACACCGACAGCTATTCGTAGACTTTAATACCCGAGCCTAATGAACATCCGCCTTAGCAACCCGGAAATCAGCTGTCCAGTCCGGATCCTGTCCGTCATCACCATGCTGCAAAGACAACGAAACTAGGCACGAACGGCAAATGGTGGTAAGAAAAGCGGATAGTTGCTGAAGGAAGTGCCAATGGGTATGCAGGAAAATGGAAATTGCTTTTTCTTGCGTGCATCGGGCGACGGGTTTATGTGCATGGGGAGTACTTGTGCTCAATCACTGCTTAGATGAGCATCTCTATGTGAAGCAAATTATGGGACCCCCTCTGGATTTCTGTATGCGTTGGAATCGACCCAGAATTATTCCAGATCCAATATATGTGGGCTCATATTCGAGACGAAAATGTTTGGGAATGAGATCAGACGGATCCATTATCTCAATGTTAGGAAAGTTTGGAGATGGATGGATGTCGCTTCGACATCGCTACGACAAAAAAAGTAAGTAACGCTACCACGTAGCTAGAAAATCGAGAACGGTACGAGAAGGTAGTATATCTTCACTGAATATACCATATTTGGAAGTTTAGAGCTCATAAACTGAAACTTTTGATCTCGTTCGAAACAAGGTATGAGAGCTATCTTCACGCTTTTGCGTAGAGCACGTGCATACGAGAAACAACTTTATTCAGGATACCTTTCAGGCAGACCATATTATGTAGTGTAACCCCCACCAAAATGTTGAACAGAACAGTGGGCGAAATGAAGAAAAGTAATTCGGGAAAACTTTTGGGTATCAATTTTGTAAGAACGTGAGTGGTATTACATGTTGCGTTGCAATTGCAATACCAGCTTTAATGAGAGATCATGTCAGGGTTAATGACCCAAGTATTGTCAATTGATGTGTCGGCAATAGTGCAATGACGTCGACTAACTCATTGCTTTTGCCACTCATAAACCCTCGAACACAACCAAGACGGGAAGAACACGAAGAAACCATAGGCCTGATAAATTAATGATGTAACCTTCTCGCTTGATTTTTCCGTATGAGACGGTTAGGATATATTCTTCACCAGAGGGATATCCTGGATAAAGCCACAAAAGAACGGGTTATTCCCATATGCATGCGCAGTCGAGGTTACGCTGCATAATAAGGTCCCAGAGGGTTATCCTAGATAAATTCGCAAAAGAAAGAAAGGGTTATCCTACAGTCAAGAGGGAAACGCTACAAAATATAGTCTATCCTAAGTAAAACTGTAAGAAAAAAACACCTATGCATGAGAGAAGGGTTGTTCAAACTCTTTCTAAGTTTGCATATCCAAGGACTCACAACCTACGCCTGGCTTGTTTCTTCAGATACTTTCTGCACGCACAGACGAATATTTAAGATCTCACAAACTGCTCTTGAATGCACGTTAACGTGTTGCCACTCCGGATCCATGCATATGTACCATGCACGAACTACATGCGGTAAATTGATAACCCCACGCCGCGTCAATGTACAATGGAAGCGCCTGGCGGCTCGAACTGCAGACGTGTTACTCAATGAGACAGACTCATCGACGATGCGAAGTGTACCGTAGACCCTGGATCAATCCGTCTTTTTTTGTAGCTCGAACTTCAGTAGTAGATCTTATTCACCCTTAAATCATAAAGCCACATACCAACTCAGCAGACCTAGAAACCAGGACAAACCGAAGCGACGTACCGTAGAAACTCGCTTAAGAGGTATGGAAGGCAGTGGATTGACTATCATTTGCTTTTGGAATCTAGGCGATGCATTGGTGCAACGCGCGATGAGATCTAAAGACACAAGTGTTACTTTTTTCCTAGGTTTTTGCTTCTTGTTGCTTTTAGAACAATAATTATCGAATATAATCTCAATTCCTAGAAATTGCTATATACGGTAATTGGAACGACCCTAACCAATTAGGGGCGTACCTCTAAGTGAGTTTTTTACGGTATTCAATCGCCTATGTATCCTGCACGTAATATAAAGACCGATTAATCCAAAGTTTACTAATCCAAAGTTTACTGCAGTACAATCAGTGTCAATCTGTGGGTTCGTGTAGGGATAGATAAGAGGCGAGTTATCTCGAGCCCAGCAGTGAATATTTGAGATATGTCTCGGGGGCTTGTATTGTGGCGATAATATGGTGAATCGGTTTGTCTGTGTACTGTTCGGTCTAAGCTCTGCTACACAACTCTGGGTTTATGAACGAATGTTGTGCCCCTTTCTTCCTCTGCTTTTCGCTTCTCCCATTCTTGTGGCTCTTTACTGCACCGGTGATTGCGGAGTGGGAAATGGAGCCCGAAGAGGGGGCCAGGAGAGCGGATCCAGAGTATGTACAGGAAGATCGATGGCTTAGAGCATTATTTTTTATTAAATCCTCGAGATTCCCGAGACCAGCTATGAAAGGTCCCAGGGCTGCTGAGACCAGTCTCAAATTCGCGAGATGTCTCGAGCCCCACGTCGTCCATCCTGTGCCCAACACTAGGCTCATGGTGTAGATTGAGCATTTACAATCATCCAAACTCCATTGAACCCAACCCATCTTTTGTTTGCAACTGGGACTAAACGGCGATATCGTTTGATGGGCACAGTCAAGGACCGATCGCCGATTTTATGACCTCCTGGCTGACGAGGTTGCCAAGAATAGTCGCGTGTCATAACATGGCCATGACCTGGCCATGACTGGTAACACCAGCTGCGGGGTACGGCGACAGTGCCCCACATAGAGAATTTGTGGTGGAATATTTTGATTGTTGCACATAAAAAGTTCGGTAGTATCTCACCCTCACGAGATACTAATGGTGTTGTGCGGGTCAGATATTCTCTGCCTAACGTGCAGTTGAAGAAGCAGATATACTCTGCCTAATGTGCAGTTGAAGAAGCAATTTGCAACGTTGTGTTCAAAAACAGCTGGCTATGGAGACCGGCCTGCATTTGGAAATGAGATTACTTCAAAACCCAGGTGGCCGGTGGTACACAACCGACAACAATCGTGGTCGCCCTGTTGCCACACCATGGCTAGAGCATGGCGACTACTGCGAAGGTCATTCATAGTAGCATATCTCTAACGGAGTCGGAAATGTGCTTTTCATACCTTGTCACACAAATGAAAACACCCGTTGAGCGGCAAGTAAAGGTACTAAAAGATACCAAAACACCTTTTCGTGCCTTTGCTGCGTGCCCTTTAGATAGTGACTTTTTGCATCCTTAACTCAATTTTAGCACTTAAATGCCTCTATTCCCTAGTGTGGCTATGTAGAAAAAGGAATTTTCCAGTGTCGTAAAAAGCACATTTCAGACTCTTGCAGTATGAATTGAACGACATACACAGCATCGAAAAATCTGAGCTCCAACCAATTGGAAATTATGCCAGCCTGTGAGCTTAAGCTTGCATTGGTCTATTGCAAAACTTTATAAACAGGGTACATTTAATTGCAGACAATCTCGATCTGTCAACTATTTGGCAGTTCCATCCAGTAGCTCTCACAAATATGTGCATTCACCTCTCCATTTATACATCCAAGGTTTTGCACACCCCTTCTTTGTTATATGCTCAGTCCCATGGACGACCATACCAAGTTGCGAACCGGCGACGAAAGCTTGCAATATTTTTGACCGGATTGCAACTGGAACTAACTAATGAACTAACGAATTTTTATACAAAAATTACTTTATTGTGAACAGATCACTAAAGAAACCTAGTGGCTCGGAGACTGGACAGACCAGTTCGCAATATTCTTGTTTTGTTCGCGAACTTAACCGAGTCCGCGAACTGGTCTGTCTGTTTTGAAAACTTGAGGAACAAGTTCACGAACGAATGCGTGAATGTGCAGTTTTGAACCCCAGTCTATGATCTCCCCTATTGCTTTAATTTAACTTTTATGGATGATATAAACTACTTAAGAATTTACCAGAGATCCAGTGGTACACCAAATTACGTTGACTTCACCACTGAAACTTACCACCGAGAATCTCTAGCTTAACTAAGTCCACACCTAAGTCTAGAATAGTGCAAACAAGGTGATAGGATTGCTGCTAATGTAGGGAGGTTTATTCGGAACGCGATGCTTTGAGATGTCATTAACAATGCGTACCTATATATAGATTAGTAAGTCACTCTAGTTTCACCGGCTTTTTGGGAAGCAATACTTTATCTTAGGCATCTCCTACCCATCAAAAACCAACCCAAGTTCGCAAACAAGCAAATTTGTGTATAGATTGAAACATACAAGTTGCTACCTTGATCTTCAAATCAGCTTATCTGCCAAAACGTTCGCTGAATAAATGAGAAGTTGTAAACTGCGACTCGAGTGACTTGCAAAGTTGTATACTCAACAAGATAATCGAAATAGATACTTAAGATATCTCCCAGCGTAGACGAGTGATCAGCAATCCTCCTACGCGGTGCAAGCTAGAAGACGACACCCAGTATAATATATCATGTCTAGTTCTACTATACGCAGACGTTCAAGATGGCAACAATGACCTCTAGTCGTACTCACCACTACAAAAAGTCTCCGGACACCCCATTTCGGGTAATAATCCGAGACATTTTATATAAGGGCCAACCGCATTTAGTTACAATGAGGTCAGATATAGAAATTTCGCACCAACCCATTTCGTTTTCTGACGAACTATCTAATCTAATCAATCTAATGCTGTCCGGAGACTTTTAACATTGACGAGTAAACTACCGTCACTATGCCCGTTCTAGTTGTTCTCGTCGAAGAGAGGAGCACTAGAGCTTGCAGTCTCTTCCGAGAGCGGTTGCTATAAAAATTTGCTCGAAATTTTAAATTTGTGAGGATCTGGAGGTAGAGTAGATAGATGTGTTGCAGGGGAAGCAATGGAATCCGCGAGGAGTAGGATTGATTTGTATGGGTTTTAGCTGAATGACAACGGCATTAACTCACCTAACCACCGCGTGTACGGCTTGTACGTGTAGTGATAGAGGTTGATGCTCAAAACCGATGATAATGGTAAGATGAACATCATTTACATTGGCTGCCCAACGATTTCAGGGTAGGTGGATATCAATGTAGGGGGCTCGCAGTTGCACAGTTCTATGTATCTACTTTTTCTTAGCTACGAAAGAAAACAGTCTTCCGCTTGAATGTGAGTCCGCCTATAGTCTTTTCTAAGCGTGGGTCCCTGATATCTGAACTACCTACTCGCTGACCCCATTGCTAATAGGCAAGTAAGCTTGCTGGGACCTCCAATCCCTCCAGCCTCGGAATTTTTTTCTTTCTCCTTGCTAGTTTGTAGTGGGTAGTCGTCACGCGCTTACTAGTCCCATCGCGTACCGCGCAACCTGGTTGTCGGAGTGTGGTACTCTAGGCTCTGGGAGGGACTTGATGTGCAACTAGTGGCTGTCTACACACTTGGAACCCAATAATCAAGCTTCAAACCCGATTGCATTGCATTAATCATAAGCATATCTACACATCCAGAGAAATCAATGGTGAAGATATCCAACAGGAAAAAACTAATAAAACACGCCCACACGCCCAAGTATCAGTATCAAAAAAAGGAAAAAAAGCAGCTAACTCCATACCAGCTAACAAAAAAAAAATGCTAAAAAAAACACAAAACGCCGGAGGTATTTCCCAGCCATCTATATACCAATATATCCTACAGACGGGGCTTCTCCATAATAATGCTAATTTCCTTTGCCACTACTGCTGCTATCGTTCCGTCTTTCGCCGCCGCCGCCGATTTCTCCTTCTTCCCGGTGTCCAAGTTCTCTTTGGCATCACCGGATCCATCCTTGTCTTCAGGGGTAGCTCCAGCCACATCGCTACCCCGCTTCCATAACCGTCAATTTGGGCGGCTTCGCGACTTTAAGCTGTCGGACTCGCCATGACGGGTATCTTTCGCGTCCTTGCGCCTCTCCCGTTCCTTATCTTTATCCTTGTCCTTGTCTTTGTCCTTGTCCTTTTCTTTTTCTTTTTCTTTTTCTTTATCTTTCTCGTCCTTCTCGGCGCGCTCTTCCTTCTTCTCCTTCCGTTCCTTCTTCTTGTCTTCCCTGTCCTTCTTCTCCTCTTTCTCCTTCTTATCCTTGCCTTCCTTAGCTACAACACAGCTACCACACTCTGCGCACCGATTCTTCTCCTTTCTTTCGCTGTGGTGCCCTTCCTTCTTCTTCCTTCGTCTTGCACTGACCATGGTATCCCCACCATCGCTCTTCTCCGCAGCGTCTTCTACCGTTGTTGAGGGCCCAAATTCTCCGCTCTTGATTGCGAACTCCTTTAAGGTAAGTTTCTGTTCATCTGCCTTCTTCTTCTCCTTCTTTCCCTTCTTCCGCCGCTTCTCGTCCTCATCTTTACCCAGCTTACTTGCCCTCTCCTGCCTCCTTCGGCGATTGTAGGTGATGTTGCTGGCAGAATCGTCGGGGGTGATGGGGAGGTGTAGCGTGGGTACATTAGGAGCCCAGTCCTGCTCTTCGTCCAGTCGGCGCTTTTCCTCCTCGCCTTTTTCCCGTACAGGTGATGCAGAGCGTGGCGAGGATGGGCGCTTTTGGGAGATGCATTCCTTCCGCGATTTCAGGGCGCGACGGACCACCAGTGCTCGGGTGTGGAGCTCTTCAATCTCGTCTTCGAGGCCTTCGAGAACAGTCCATAGCCGGCGATCCAGAGAGGTGATGACGTTCAGCTCCTCTTCTTCGTCTCTTGCAACCACGTTGCTAGAGCCGTCCAAAAACGCATCGAAGCGACCAGAGTTAATTAGCTCCAACTCTGGCTCGGTGACGTTTGCGATTGCGCGGAGGAGAGGGTGAAGCTCTGGGTGCAGGAGCATGTACAGCGCAACGATGGGAGGGGTGATGGATTCCGGGGGTTGGTCGTGATACAGTCTAGTTAGTGCGAGCTTCATTTTTGGAGCAAGGACTTTATCTTCTAGGAACCGGCGAAAGTTCTTGATCTGGTTCTCCTCTGTATTGTTTTTTAGTATACCCTCGATGATCTCGCAGACCATGCGGTCTTCCTCGTCCTCATCCTGCTTTGTTTGACATTGGTCTTCTGCTTTGCCGGCGCTGGCACCGCAGCAATCGTCAGGACCGGCAGATTTCAGGACCTGCTCAACCTCCTCAAGCCATTGCTCCACCTTGGTCATAGCGGGCTTCACCTTGACGCCTGCGACGACAGATTCAGCGAGTTCTCGCGTCCTGCATGCCTGCTCTTGGCCACCGACGACCTTCTCTTCCCCTTCTTTTCGCGCGAGAATACCGCGGACTGGTAACACACAGAGGAAAGGCTTCTGCCGACTTCCGCGGAGATACTCCAGTACATCCGCCCAACCAACACCCTCCACGCCTAGATTACGCGCGAATAGCGTTTCCATCCTATCCAACAACTTCCTAGCCACTGAATGATAACCCGTGCCCACGGCAATAGAACCACCGGATGATAGAATCGTAAGGTAAGAATCCAGCAGAAAATTCAAATTTCCAAAGATCCCCGCTACTGGATTGGCGTTGGGGTTGTCGCCGCGCATGCTTGGGGGAGCCTCAAGGCTGCAAGGGTCATGAGTGGGGTGAAAGTAGCCTGACACAGCTGCGGGAAGGGATCCGTTTGGGATAAGGTAATCGATGGGGTTCTGACCGAGGTGTTTCCCCACCTTGCGCACTTCCTTCATAGAGATGTTGGAAGACCCTGAGGCAGTGGAGGGTCGGGCTTGTAGTCCGGCCTCTGAGGAAGCCGCTGGCGGCGGGTATTTGCTTCCGGATGACCGCACTGAAGTTGTTGAGCGGCGAGTAAGAGGCGGCGATGGCGGCATGTTTGTAACAGGGTGTTCCGTAATCGGTCGGAATCCATCAGGGTCACGGTGCTGCTGTTGCTGGAGCAGCAAGGCAGACATTGTCGAAGGCACTGGAGTCTCTTCATAAAAGCGCTGCATGGGCAAATTTGGCTGGGGTTTGAAGCTGGAAGAACCTCGCTTCATCTGATCTGTAGTCTTGGAAGAAATCATCTCTCTTGTGGTAAAAGGTGAAAAGGCTGGGAGTGTAGGAGGGATTGGTGGAGGTCGCGAAGGAGGTAATAAGATGTCTTGCTGATAGATTTCGTTATCCTCCCCTATTGTTTCCGTGTGCGCTGTTTCCGGCGGTGTGGGTGGTTGCTGTGCTGCAAACGGTGAAACAGGATTTAGTGGGGTATTTGATCGTAGAACTGGTTCTGCTGATCGTGACCTTCTTTGAGGTCGAGAATTTGGTCTTAGTGTTATCGTTGGAAGGGTCACTTTCCCAAACATAGGCGACTCTGGTGATGAAGGAATACCAGCTTTGGGCATTTCGGGTGCGACCGTGCGTAGTTGTAGTAGCCGTATCGCAAGCTAGCCTCGCAACGTCGTCGAATGTACTCCGTACGAGTCGTGTGTGGTGCGTGTATGGAGAGAGGAGTAAGGTGGGGAATGGGTTTACTTGAAGGATTCAGAATGATTAGCGGCGGGAACAAGCGAGTGGGAGCAGTACAAGTATCGGGGGGCTATGGTTGTCACAACAAATCAGGATGTCATAGGAAGGCAACTTGCTGGGCAACTCACAAGAAACGTGGTCGGTCTACACCGTACATGGAACAAGGCGACGGTGCGTATTGGTGCCTCCGGTTGTTTCGAGAACAACTCGCATCCCAGCCAACGACAACTTGTCCGTACTAATATATGTTCGTGGCCCTCGCTCGTTATTTCGCTCGTCGCAAGTCTTGGATATGGTGAGTAAAAGGACTAGCGCGGACACAGCTTCGGCCAGTTAACAACTGGTGAGTAGACTGACGAACAGCAAAGCTTTATTAATCTTCTCGCTGTGAATAGCGCATAGGCGAAACTGTCGTGGTCGCTCTCTACAGGCTCGGTTGGTGGGACCACAGCAATGATCTCAGAACGCAGGAGGAAGGAGTGGGAAAATGAAGATTGTGCAACGGAAGACTCCTCCTTTTTCCCCTCTAAAAAAACCGGAACAGGGAGACACGTTGCATGGCTCGGCAAGAGCGGCCGGGACAACACTTGACTGCATGACGCCGTCGCAGGAAGAATCTGCACTGATCCGATCCTGAGGCACGATCCTTGCAGCTAAAACACCAACCGCCAAAGCACTCCTGAAAGACTTCGCGATAGCAAGTCATGGCGTTGAATACTCGATGTCCATCAAAAGTAGTCCTACTTGGAGCGTTTTGCTGGGTCTGGAATCGAAACAAGTCGGGTTCTCTATCTCGGCTGCTGATCCGGCTCGGGCCTTGGGTGGATCACTGGGCTGAACGCCGTTCCGTTCTGAACCCATTCGCACAAACTCGACATTTCGCCTTCCCCCCTTTCCGCAGGGGCGAGCCAGGTCATCCATCCTACCGGGTATTGCGTTTATGTGGAGTGGATCTACGTCAGCGTTTTGTCGCGCCGCAGGAGCTTTTCAAACTGCACGTACAAGGGTTCAGTTCCTGTGCCAGACTAGCGTTACAGAGGATCAGATTCTAGAACCCAGGATTCTGGAGGGTTGCTGTGAAAGAAGGGTTACCCTTCACTTCACCTTCCAGTGCGCAATCTGGAACTGCGATCTATAGCTATTCGTCGTTCCGTCCGGCCCGTTTTTGAAAAAGCGGGGTAGCAGCCATGGCCTAGCATCCAAAGTTTCCCCAGCCCGGATACTCAATGCAAGTTTCAAAGCTAGGGCACCACACTCCGAGACTACTTCAAAGCAACTGAATGTATAGGCAGTCGATTCTGTAATTTGTGAGCGAATTTGTTTTCGAGATGGTTGTTTCTGTACGCGGATAGCGCTCGTAAATCCGATAATTGGTGGTTGCTTTGTTTTGCAGGTGGCTCGTGACGCCTCCCAACGGTATTTCGCGGTATTTCGCTCGCGTTGCTGCCGATCTGATCGGGTTGCATATGTCGGGGAACCACACGCCGACCAGTAGCAGCCCGGCCCGAGATTGTCTGCAGCAAGGCGCGAGGCATCAAGCATTGTTCTAGTAGAAATTGCTCAATCTGGAAACCGCGGTCTGATAAGCTGGAAATCGATAGCGTATGCGGAACTCGCCTCCACGAAAATTGAATGGTTGGAACAAATGAATGTAACCGCAATTGGTCTGCTGTTTGTCCCAAACCTTAATGATCCGTGACCGTCAAGATGGTTGTCTAATTTATGTGGAGATGGCATAATTGGAGGGGATTCGGTACAGTGAACTGCCGGAGTTATGGTGTGCGTGAATTAGTGGTATGAAGCTGTGAAGACTGAGAAGTACTTAAGTACTTGTCACAAATCATGTTACTACCTACACCAAGGCCGTCCATGTAAAACTAAAATATTTGCTAGTTCTTCTTTCTAAGTTTTAAAACGCAATAGAACCCAATAAAGTACTTGGGCCTGCATTTTAAAGTTTTGTAACTACTTAAGTACCTATCACTCGTTCGACTACTGCCATTCCGCTTCCGCCAAGCCGAACCGGCATCTCTTCCAACCGTGTGCTCCGTCCTATGTGCACACACCACTTCACTCACAACACACCATCCACCAAGCTTTTAAATCATTGGTGTTCTTTCTACTATTTAAAACTACTCTAGCAACCTCTAAAGCTTCAGCGCACGCACCTGAGTCGATATATATAGCTGGATGAGGATAAGGAGCGTTGACGACAAGCACTGCCTGTCACAGAGATTGTGAGCTCCTTATCTAATAGAAGTAAGTAATCACCATATATACTTCTAACAAGCGAATGCTAATACTGCTAGGTATAGCTAAATGCGAGTTTCGGCGCATTTTCGGCTGCTTCAGTCAAGGACATATGGGCTTGGAGCCTCTAGATCTAAGTGCCATCCGCGTCGGAACAAACCTTGCCGTTGAGACAACTGCATAGCATATCTCTCGCCAAAAACACACTCAGTGGAACGAGGAATAGCTACTTCATCCAATTCGTAAGCGTTTGCCTAAAATCTACTCTCCATCGTTCTCACTTCCCACATAGCACTAGTAAGATTACTAGAAACTCACTGAGAGAAGCTCTAACTATTACAGATCCGGTACAATGACAATCGAAGCTGCTCCATTGGAGTATGCCACTGCTTGCTGTCTTTCCTCTCTTTACCGTACTTCTACCGAATGTCAGAATATTGGACGGAAAAGTTCCATACAAATGGCTCTTTTACCAATATCTACTTTAATGCAGTTTACAAGCATTCTATGAGTTCCGAAAGGAGTCAGTATTGATCTTGGAGCCTACAACCCGATATGGCTGTGTCACCAAGGCTGAAACCAGGGGTAACTGACAGAGGACATGAACCCTAACCTCCCTACGGACAATGGGGTGTAATAACTTGCTGAAAAATGTATATGCATTGTGCGCGTTGAACTGCTGCGCGCACATATTGCCAAATTTTCCATGGATGGTGCGTAGATGCTACATCAATCATTTGAGAGCATCTTGTTGTCTTCCGTGGGCATTGTGTTGTGTTCACCCTATGTGTGCGTTCCTCCTTACCATTCAGGACAGCATCCTTCCATCAAATTTTGTTCCAGATTGAATTATATCCTGCACAACGTTTGTCCATACCTGCCCGAGCTTTAAATCCCTTGAACCTGCTAATGGGGAGCCTTTTAGTTAAGAATGGGCCCCGCCTTGGGAAACGCTGCACCACACTTCGACTGGTGGCAGTATTTGAGTGACGAGTTACAATCACAGCTGTCTGCGGAGGAAATTGGCAAGTTTAAGGCTCAGAAATCTCCAGCGGACTTTCCTCAACGGCTACCACTCGAAGCCTTCCTGCAGAACACCGACAATGCAATATCTAATCATTACTCGAATCATCTCGTTTCTCCTCAGCATTTAGCTTCTGCTGCTGCTCCGCTCCATCTTTCCTCAAGAGGCACGGGCCTGCCCCCTCCATTAGCGTCGCGGAGCCACGAAGTACCTCCGCCGGACACGATTGACCCGGCGGAGTTGACACGCAATAGCAACGACTCTACTACTTTGGACGACAAGTTCCAGTGGCCTATACCCGATCCCGCCGAACCTGCAGGCGCCAGCAGCAGCTTTTCCGAAAATGAAGGCGACGACGCAGCGGTGACTGCAGGAACGCCGGACACCCCACCCACGTCCGAATCGATGGAGGATGGCATGTTCCACTGTGATGAGTGTGACTACTCCTCTCCGAATGTAAACCACCTCACGTACGAGGCTATTTTTCTCCTTATTCGCAAGACATCCAAAATTAATGTTATTCACAGGCAACACCGTTTCGTGCACGGAGAAGGTACAATTTGTGACACATGCCAAAAACGGCTTTGTCGCCCTAGCTCGCTCCTTCGCCACAAGAGGATTATCCATCCAGACCCCAAATGATGTCAGAACATCAGTAATGTGCTGCGATAGGCTCGACAGAGACAGATATAGGATTGTCGGGCGTGTGCTTTTCCACGACCGGCTGCTTCCGGGGCGGTAAGGTGTAAATGGTACGGGGTTGTGGTATCTCATTTAGAAGCCGCTTCAAGTTTATATTGTGGTGCAACTGGGTAATAGTTTTTGTTTTTAGGGGTTGGAGTCCTTTTGTTTGATATTTTTTGTTTTAGTCGTTCTTTCGATTGTTCCTACGTTTTGTTTATGAACGCTTCTAAACGCTCCTTTGAAGCCTTGTATGATGTAATGGCGGGGGAATTAATGAGTGACATGCCCATATATAATATTGCGAGATATAGACTACCAGATCTCGATCTTACTGATGACAATGACGCCGGGAAGAGGGCTGAAACAAACACATACTCCTCAGGAAACATCCCGGCTAGAATTGGTATATTCGCGATTGTAGTCGCCTCAGGCTTGGCTGATTGATAGCGCCCTCAGGGGGATATATACTTATTTTCTCTTTTTTTTATATACCAAGCAGCCCTTGCAGCTAGACTTCTGTCGTCGTCAACCCTAACCCAAGATCTCGATCCGAAGCTGGTCTGGAAGCACAGAGAACATTCCATCATACCACACCCGGCCAACTGACAGTCAGCACCCAGCCGCCGCCAACAACACAAACCCAACCAACCCAACTATTTCAGCCGCTACGCCCCTTTCCTCCTCCTCCTCCACATCCTTACTCCCGTCGCCAGCTCGAAATACGTCATCACCATGGCCACAACCGCAGACTCTCTAAAACGCTCAGGAAACGTGTACCCCTCTCCCCCCCCCCGCCCCCGCCCGCCGTCACTGACAACAACCAGCTGCTTCCAATCCGGCGACTACGTCGGCGCAGACAAGTTCTACACCCAGGCAATCATAAAGGACCCCACCAACGCCGCATACTTTACGAACCGCGCCCTGGCGCGCGTGCGCATGGAGCAATGGGACGCCGTCGTCGCGGACTGCGACAAGGCGATTGAGCTTTTACCTAGTAGCTGTACCACCCCCCTCTCCTCCCCCCCCCGCGCCCCCACCCCGCTAACCCCCACAAGTAAAGGCATACACCTACCTCGGCTCCGCGCTGCTGCACCTCGGCCGTCCCGCCGAGTCCTTCACCGCCTCGCAAAAAGCCTACCGCCTCGCCATCGCCCAGCGCTCCCCAAGCATCCCGCAAATCGCCGCTTCGTGTCTCGAGGCCAAAAAGGCGCGGTGGGAGCTGGCAGAAACCGCGCGGATCGCGCGCGAAAGCGTCTTGCTGCGGGAAACGCAGGATGTCATCATCCGCGACGCCCGCGCGCGCGGGGATAAGCTAAGGAGTACGGGGATGTATGGGGGCTTCGGGGTGGCGGGGGAGGAGGCGGCGAAAGAGGTCGAGGAGGAGGCGAGGAGGAGGTGTAGGGAGCTTGAGGATGTGTTTGGGAAGGCGGAGGCGGAGAGGCTCGGGAGGAGGGTGGTGCCTGAGTGGTTGGTGGATAATATTACGTTTGGGGTTATGTGGGATCCTGTTGTGGTGAGTGACCTGGGGGAAGAGGGGGGATCGAGGCTAATGGGACAGACAAAACATGGGCACTCGTATGATCGCTCGACGTTGATTGATCATTTGAAGCGCAGCCAGACGGATCCGTTGACGAGGGAGCCGCTGACGGAGGACGATTTGAGGCCGAATTTGGCGCTCAAGGCGGCGAGTGAGGAGTTTTTGAAGGAGAATGGGTGGGCGGTTGATTGGTGAAATGGGCGGGGTGGGCGTAATGGGTGTATGGTAATCCGGCGAGTTGTTTATCACCGTGGTTGCGGTTGTGCTAATATATTGGCCGTTGCATACGTTGGTGTTTGGGGTATGGGGGTGCACGGAGGTTATCTGGAGGTTTTTTTCTTATTGCATACCTTCCTTTGTGTTATTGCATAGCGTGCATGTCGCAGGTATTGTAGGTTGAAATGGGATATCATTTGATTTCTGTCATTTCTTTTCTGGGCTGGTTGGGCATTAAAAATGGGTGTAGATAGTACGAAGAGAGACGTAATTAGCTCTATAAATCCAACACCAGGAAAATCTACAGTAAAAACTACTATACAAAACACAAAGCACAAACCTGTACCTGCCCAGTCCATCTATCCAAACTCCGCGCCGCCCTATTGACTATATCACCGAAAAACCCCGTATAGCCGCCGTAAAGTTCCACAGAGAATCCCGAACAAACCACCCCGTTCTACTCCCCAATTACCCCAACATTTTTCTAGATCCCTACACCTCCCTACACCCCTCTCTTCCTCTCCTCAAAATCCCCCACCAGTCCAGGATCCACATCCTGCACCTTCCCCGCACTCTCCCAAGTATCATCCTCCACCGGCCACCCCCTCCACGCAACCCGAAACTCCCTCTTCCCCCCCTTCCACCGCTCGCCACGGAGCATGTGCATGACATACCTCCCATCCTCACTCGGGCGTGTCCACTCCCTCACCCTCACCTTCGTCAACGCCCCCGTATACCGCAGCAATGCGGACTCCTTATACCACCTCTCCGCGCGGGATCCAGCCGGGAGATCGAGTTCTGCCCACGATGCAAGGGCGGCACCAGGAAGGTGGGAGAGGTGTTTTGGCGCGGGGTTGGATGTGGAGAGGACAAGGAAGGGGCCGTCGTGGGTTGAGGGGTCGGTGGGGAGTGTCGGGCGTGGGCGCAGGACGAGGCTGCCCGGAGACAACGGGGTGGGCGGGGGCGAGCTGTTGCGGATGTAGGGCGAGTTTGGGAAGCGCGGGGGCGGGAGCGGGATCGAGGTTAGGCGCGCGCGGACAGGAGTGGCGGGGGTGGAAACGCGGCGGCCGAGGGGGGAGCTGGAACGCGGTTAGTAGAGCACGGAGGTGGTGAGGCGTACGTACCCCAACGGCTCCGCTTTGACCGGGACTGAGCCATCGGTAGAGTAGTCCGAGTCGTAGGTTTCGGCTTTCACGACGCGATTGGGGGGCCCTGGGGAGGCTGATTCCGAGGCGGCTTCGTATTCGTCGTCTTCGTCGCTGATGTCGTTGGCCGGTGGCGGTGCTGGGGTGTTACGCGCGGCGCGGATGACGAGACGGAGGAGCTCCGAGAGCAGGAACCAGCCGAGTACGACTGCGGCGGTGACGACGATCTGGTGCTGGTGCTGTTGCAGCGAGGATTGCACGCACTCTAGAAAGCGCGCGGGGGGTGGTGGCGGTGGGCTCATGAGTGGTGGTGGTAGGGGGCGCGAGATCGAGAAGTGACGCGCCGTGAGGGTGGTGTTGACGAGGATGGGTGTGCAAGGTTCAGCTGAGCTACCCTGGTCGGGCTAAGATGGGCGCACAGAAATGTGGGATGCTGTGCTATCCTTGGATAATGTATGGCGAGTGGATTGATGCAGACTGATTGGCTCGGTTTGCTTGGAGTCGGGTTGTTCGTGTTTCTTGGTGCTGCTGCATGTGCTGGCTGTAGGACGGTCGCAATAAGGTTCTGGCCCTGCAGACTCTGCCATGCGAGTTTGCATCCGGCTGTGGGCTGGCCCGTGAGATGCATGGCGAGCACGCGTCCGCATTTTTGAGCCGGACAAAGAGACGCCTGAGCTGCACCTGTCGCAAGCCACCCTGCACCGAGAGGTCTGTCCCACTCCAGATCGTCCTGAGACCGAGCTGTGCTGGTGCAGACCTGGCATAAGGGCGCCGCTATCCGTCGTTTCTCGCGCTCAGACCGCTCCAACCCAGACGTCGTCCCTCGTTGTCGCCGCGATGGTGATGGCGTGACCGGACGTATCGCGCTAACTTCCCCACACTTTATCCCTGCTGCCCACCCTGCCGTTGTGATTGCCGCAGAACCCGAGCAGACCCCGCCACGCTGCTGTTATAGCTGCTGCGATTCCGCGAAAATGTGAAGCTGTCTTCCGTCCTTTCCCCATCTCCCCCCTCCGACCTTCCCCCGACAGCCAACCAACGAACAAACCCGCGTCAACAACCAACGCCTAATAATAATTAAAAAAAATAATTAGGAGTCTCAGTTGTCGCTATGGACCGAGACCACAGCGAGGAATCGAATTCCGCCGCTAATAACCCTGGTGGCAATCTCGGATCCGCCTCCACCGCCACCAACAGCGCGAATGCGAACAGCAGCAGCAGCGCGACTCCGAGCGCAGATCAGAACGGAGGCAGCGGGTCGAAGAGGAAGCGGGTTTCGCTGGCTTGCAATGCTTGCAGACTGCGCAAATCGAAGGTTTGGGGGAACAGTCACCCGACCCTTTTTTTTCCCACGCCCGACGGGTTTTTCGTTGCTTACGAGTGCAATCTGACTCTTAGTGTGACGGCGTGAGGCCAAAATGTTGCATGTGTAGAGGTAACACAGCACCGAAAAAAAAGTGCGGTCGGGCGCTAACGGTAGATCCGCGTCCCTGTTCACAGACCTGGATTTTGACTGTGTCTATCAACAATCGGCTTCCTCCGCCAACACAATCGTTAGCAAAGAGTAAACCAACCTAGTTGGTATACCCTTGTAGTTGCGACCGCTGACGTATGTATACAGCTATATTGGCCGTCTGGAATCGAGGCTGCTGGCGGTTGAAAATCGCCTCGCCACGCAGGCTTCTATGTCACAGCTAAGGAACTCGGCTACGCCCGCGGCGGACGATTTGATCGAACAGAACAGCCGTAGGGAATCGGTCGGGCTGTCGTCGGTGTCGAGGTCGAAAAGAAGACGTGAGGACTCGCCATCGCCTGCGCCGGGTTCTTCGGTGAGTGGGGAAATGTTTGTGAATGTGAGCGGTGGGCATTTGGAGGATGATACGCCTGCGCCGGACACGGTGCTGGATGGTATGGGCGCGTTGAATCTGGGCGATGAAGATGACTACGGTTATTTTGGTGTGTCTTGTTCTCGTGATGCTGGAAACAAGTGCTTATCGGTATCGCAGGTCCCTCATCTAATATTGCTTTTATTGGCCATGTGACGCGCGCTCTTGCCACCTCGGTCAGCGTCACTGGAGCGATCCAAAAGGATCTCCGGAAGACTGAAGTCTCGGAGGTACAGTCGCGTCCGCTGTCGCCGAGGCCCGGCCACGGTGGGGCGGCCGAGTTTGATATTCGACCGGACAGTGTTAACATCTATGCAATACCCGCAGAGCATAAGGTCCGGCATTATATCTCGCAGTATTTCCAGAGCGCCAACATCCTGTACCCTTATCTGCACCAGCCAACGTTTATCGAGACGTACGAGACGGCGTTGACAGATGGGTTCACGAAGGTCCGGCGAACGTGGCTCGCGCTATTGAACCTGGTGATGGCTATGGGATCGCGAGCTAGCACGGAAACGGACGTTAGCACGGAAGAAAAGTACAAAACGGCTGAGCTATTCTACCAAAGAGGGTATGCGCTCTGCAATGGATATCTATTGCGACTGGCAAGTCTGGATTCGGTAAATCTACTGCTCTTGATGTCGCACTACCTTCAGAGTACCCGGAAGCCGGTTCAGTGCTGGACAACCCACGGCGTAGCCATTCGAATAGCCGTCCAGTTGGGGTTACACAGCACTCAAGCGCTACAGCGTTATCCACCACTGGAACGAGAGCTCCGGAAACGGGCATGGTACGGATGTGTATTACTTGACCGGTATGTTGCGCACCCCGGACACGAAAATCCCCCCCCTAACAGACTAGAACACTGTGCATGACATTTGGTCGGCCCTCGGCAATAGCTGCCTATGCCGACAGCCTCGAACTCCCACTCGATATCGAAGACGACGCGCTAAGAGCAAACATGATGACGCCAACCATAAACCCCACGCAGCCCCCCGCTTGCACCTCCGTGACCTTCTTCATCCTCACCATCACACTGTACACCCTCCTGGGGCGAATAATCGACACACTCTACGGCGGCAACCTGGGGGGCACAGATCAAAGCGACCCGACCTTCACCGACGTCGCACGCATCGCCGAAATCGAAGAGAAGCTTGCAGCCTGGCGTCAAAACCTCCCGCAGGCACTCCAAATCATCAGCGCAGCCGATATCCCCGAGGGCGGCGGCCCACCAAGCCAGTTCTGGCGCCAAAGCATCATCCTCTCCCTGCGCTACCACAACACGCGCGCCCTCCTGCACCGGCAATTTGCGGTCAAGGGGCTGAGCGAGATCTGGGGCGCGGGGCCGAGTACAAACCGCTTCGAAGGCGACTTCTTCTGGAACTTTGGTCTCGCGTCTATCAAGGCGTGCTCTGACTCCGCGATTGAAACGGTCGAGATTATACATAAAGTCAAGTACCGCCTCGACCTCCTGGGGTTCTGGTGGTTCACACTGTACTACACTTTCAACGCCTCCCTCGTCCTCGTCTCCCGCGTCTTGATCGTCTCCCAGGTGCGACAACTTGCGCACCGCCGCGATGCAGTCCTTGAGACGGGGAATTTGTTGACGCATCTGGAAATGGCGATGGAGACACTCGACGTTCTCGCCACTGGGAATAGAATCGCAAACCGCTGCCGGTTGTTTTTGAAGAACCTTATGCGCTATGTCGCACCGCTCGGTACCCCTCATCCCCCTTCCCCCTCCCCCATATCCTTACTAACAGGGTAGCTGCATCCTCACCCCGCCCGAACCCACCGCCGGTGATCTATGCTCCAGTGGAGGAGTACCCGACAACAACAGTGGGTACGGACGCGAAAAGTCCGTTCCGTGGTCAGCTCGGCGAGTTTATGCTCGAAAGTGATTTTACGTATTTGCATAGTATTCTCCCGCCGCTCGGGATGGAGGGGATACAGATGGGAGAGGGCGGGTATGATGCGTTTGCGGCGGTGCAGGGGGGGTTGGGGTTTGCGGGGGGTATATAGGTAGGGAGGGGA
>Ga0307515_10000850_pt1 | contig 70248 bp, 73 predicted proteins | sample 17_EM_MG_FD_194513 | JGI IMG/M metagenome (GOLD analysis project Ga0307515, IMG submission 194513) | Populus trichocarpa ectomycorrhiza microbial communities from riparian zone in the Pacific Northwest, United States - 17_EM | ecosystem: Host-associated > Plants > Roots > Unclassified | place... | reverse complement strand
TCGTTCTCATCTTCATCCCCCATCTCTCTCTTTCTCGTCCACAACTCTAACATCATTACAGAACACAAAGTTAAGTTATCCCTCTCTATCTCTCCATGTCATGATCATGAGTTGACACCGAGTACAGCATACACCGAGTACAAGCATACCCCGAGTACATCATTCACCGAGTACCCAAGATTGTTTGTCTTCCATTCATTCTGATGATTACGAGTTGACCCCTGAATGTAGCTTCAGCTTCCGGCGTGCCTCCCTACACGATCGACCACCATCAGCCAGCTCTCCATGAGAGCTCAAAGGTAAAGTCACCTTGTCACATTCCTACAGTTGCAAGTTAACTAACTGATGAATAGAGTCTCAGCACACAGTGCGCCGTCCATCAATCTCCTCTAAGTACTCATCCAAACTCACTCGATTACGGCCTCCAAGTTCACTCGATCATGGCCTCCAAGTGTATCTCTAAACTCGCTCGATTAGGGCATCCCAGTACATCTCCAAACTCGCTCGATTACGGCCTCGAAACTCGCTCGATCACGGCCTCTAAGTGTATCTCCAAACTCGCTCGATTGTGGCCCCCAATCTCGCTCGATCACGGCCTCCAAGTGCATCTCCAAACTCGCTGGATTACGGCCTCCAAGTGTATCTTCAAACTCGCTCGATTACGGCCTCCACAGGTGCATCTCCAAACTCCCTCGATCACGATCTCGGAGTGCATCTCTAAGTTCACTCGATCACGGCCTCCACGTGTATCTCAAAATACGCTCAATTACCGCCTCAAAGTGCATCTCCAAAGTCTCTAGATCACAGCCTTGGAGTGTATCTCTGAGTTCACTCGATCGTCATTGTCAGGCGCACCTCAAATTGCTCTCAAGCGCCGCCTGCAGCCAATCCAGAAATACCATGTGTAGATCGGTAGCTATAGAGATACATAGATGAGAATACAAACTGAATACATGAGTTTTAACAATCGTTGAACGATATGTAGTAGCTTTGATTTCCTGGCGCACCAGCAGTGTTCCCAAAGGAGATGTTTTTCCCAGACTGCTCTACTGTGATTCGAGGTGCTCCCAGACTTGTCGCCAGGGCTCCCAGACTTGTCATTGGCGCACCCAGACTTGTCGCCGGGGCACCCAGACTTGTTGTTGGCGCACCCAGGTGCTGCCAGGTGCACCCAAAGTTCTCTCCGGCGCTCCGAGGTGTTCCCAAACCTATCACAATCACTCCCATGGTACTCCTGTAGCAGTCATCAGAGATCCCAGTTACTCAGAAGGCCGGCCGGAATGCCCTCCTAGGGTCTGATACTCTCCTGAAATTGACGCATCTAAGTTTACACTCCACATCCTCTCAGACACTCCTGGAGTCTTCCAGTGACTAAAATACATTTTGCTGATGTTAGCTTTGCAACCTACCACATTGCATTTATGATCCTTTGTCAGATGTCTCCCCGCACACAACATGCACACCGACATCTTCAAAGATCCACACTTCGATTCAACATGTCCCCTTCTGCTGCACACTCCACAAAAGGAGTCTGGTCCGGCATTCATGAACTTCTCCACATCAAACTTCACCCCTGCCACCCTCAAACCTCCCTTCGAAACTTTTTCAGCCATCTGACTTCCCTTGACCACGAACACAACCGATGATGCTTTCTTTCCTTCCGCCTTCTTCTTCTGCACATCCTTTGGTTCTCCAATCCAGTTGATGGCGAGGGGCAACACCACCCCCTTGTTCTCAGCCTGCAATTCTTGCCTCAATTTCTCAAGTCCACCTCCCGTCTTCTTCCCCAAATACCTATCGAAATTGACGCCGTGCATTTTAACTCTCTCCCAGAGTTCATTAGTCTCGATGTTCACAATTCCTGCATCCACTTTTCTTGCGGCTTTAATAACAATCTCTCGGTGCTGAATCAACATTTCTGCTGTTGCTGACGGAGTAGTGAATGTCGACAGGCATCCTCGGGTGTTCTTTGTAACTCCCTGGATGCGAATAAAATACGGGACTTTCGCCTCAAAAAGTGCTCTATTCACTTCTCACAAAATGTCCAAGTCCTTTTTCTGAGAAAGTGGGAGGCCATTATCCCTCTCAATGGTGACCCTCCTCTTCTCCATCATATGTTGGCCAAGGATGACCAGCTTCATTTCCTCCTTGCTCTGCTGCCTCATTACTTCCATGAAGCCATTTCCCTTCTTCTGTTGTTGTTGCCCTGATTGTTGTTGTTGTTGTCGCTGCTCGGGTTGCTTCTTTGGTGGTGGTGGTGCAGCCGCCCTCTGCGCCCACGTCTCCTTCTTCTTTTCTTCTGGTTTCTTTGCCAGCTGCTGTTGTATAGGCTTCTTAACCTCTGGCTTCTTCTTCTCAGCTGCCTTCGGTCCCTTTGGTATCTCCTTCACCTCCTGTGTTTTCACCTCCTTCTTCTTCTGTTCCGGTACTGCTGGCGCAACATCCGGTCTTATTGCGATCGTAACCTGTCCCATCAGCAACAACTCTAGTTTCTGTCGGAAACACCCAGGTGTTCCGGATGGCTCTGATGGCTCTGACAGAACCTCGTACCCTCTGACGGAGAATTACACGCTACCCGTCGCCCAGGCGACGGGTCGTGTTGCATAGCATTAGCAAAATGTATTATAGTCACTGGAAGCCTCCAGGAGTGTCTGAGAGGATGTGGAGTGTAAACTTAGATGCGTCAATTTCAGGAGTATCAGACCCTAGGAGGGCATTCCTGCCGGCCTTCAGAGTAACTGGGAGTGCCGACGACAAGCCTGGGAGCACCTGGGAGCGCCGGCGACAAGCCTGGGAGCGCCGACGACAAGCCTGGGAGCACCTGGGAGCGCCGGCGACAAACCTGGGAGCGCCGGTGACATGTCTGGGAGTACCTCGAATCACAGTCATGTATTCGGTTTGTATTCTCATCTATGTATCTATGTATCTATATAGCTACCCATCTACACACGCTATATCTGGACTGGCTGCAGGCGGTGCTTGAGAGAAATTCAAGGTGCGCCTGAAAATGATGATCGAGTGAACTCAGAGATATACTCTGAGGCCGTGATCGAGTGAGTTTGGAGATGCACTTGGAGGCGGTAATCGAGCATATTTGGAGATACACTTGGAGGCCGTGATCGAGTGGACTTAGAGATGCACTCCGAGATCGTGGTCGAGTGAGTTTGGAGATGCACTTGGAGGCCATGCTCGTGCAAACTTGCAGGCCGTAATCGAGTGAGTTTGGAGATAGACTTGGAGGCCATGATCGAGCGAGTTGGAGATGCACTTGGAGGCCGTGATCGAGCGAGATTTGACGAGGACTTGGAGGCGGTCGATGGACGGCGCACCGGGTGATCAGACTCTATTCATCAGTTAGTTAACTCGCAACCGTGGGAATGTGACAATGTGACTTTACCTTTGAGCTCTCATGGAGAGCTGGCTGATGGAGGTCGATCGTGTAGGGAGGTACGCCGGAAGCTGAAGCTACATTCAGGGGTCAACTCGTAATCATGTCATGGAGAGATAGAGAGGGATGACTTAACTTTGTGTTCTGCGATGATGGTTGAGTTGTGGACGAGAAAGAGAGAGATGGGGGATGAAGATGAGAATGATATGGAGGATACGAGCGGATATGAGAAATCAGGGGTACGACCTGCCTGATTAGGTTGGGAAGACCTTGAATCGGTGGTAGTTTGTGCCAGATTGGGACTTGTACCTGCCGTATCGGGGATGGTCAATTGACTTGCCCACGAAATTTTCTAAGTCCGAGTTTCTCATGATGATTTCCCCCATCTCCTCTGATCTCTGTCCTTCTTGTGCTCAACTCTACCATCACCTAAGAACACAGAGTTAAGTCATCCCTCTCTATCTCTCCATGACATGATCATGAGTTGACACCGAGTACAGCATACACCAAGTACAGCATCATCCCAAGATCGACAGTCTCCCGCTCCCAGCCAGTTTCTCATCTTTCGGTGGATGTTGTACTCAACTCTCTACATTCCCACAATTACAAGTTAACCAATGAATAGAGTCTCAGCTGCCGTCACACCTCCCTCCAAATTGACCGCCTCTAAGTACTCCTCCAATCTCGCTCGATCATAGCCTGAAGGTGCATCTCCAAACTCGCTCGGTCACAGCCTCAGAGTGCATCTCCAAACTCAATCGATCACGGCCTCCAAGTGCATCTTCTGAGTTCACTCGATCACGGCCTCCAAGTGTATCTCCAGACTCGCTCGATTATGGCCTGCAAGTTCGCACGATCATGGCCTCCAAGTGCATCTCCAAAGTCGCTCGATCCCGGCCTCCAAGTGTATCTCCAAACTTGCTCGATCACAGTCTGCAAGTTCACACGAGCATGGCCTCCAAGTGCATCTCCTAACTCGCTTGATCCCGGGCTCCAAGTGCATCTCTGAGTTCATTCGATCTCCGTCTCCAAGTGCATCTCAACCATGCTCGATCAAGTACATCTTCAAGGAGCGACGGTAGTTGTACGGAGATACAGGGGTAATGGAGGTGGACAGAGTGACGGGGAGTATATATTCGGCAGACCCTGGAGTAGATAGACATCATCTCATTTCCATCTCCTCTTATCATACAATGAAAATTCACACTCTATCTTTCCCAACGTTTGATCCCACTCGCTCTGTCTGAGATTTCGTGGATCCACGCAAATGCGTGGATCATCACGGCTGGGTAGTATCATATCTTCTCACCTTCCTATGCTCCTCGAGCTGAATGTAGAAAGAACGCGAGGAGAGATTTTCGCAGTGTCACCCATTGAATTCCAATCCCGATGCAGGCGTGTACCCAATGAACCCATTCCGATGTATGGTCACAGTTGGCCGCAACTAGTGTTAGCAACAGGTCCGGGTAACCCGCCAGCGGTCCGGGTTTGGACCGGAAAAACGGTTCTGTTCGGTTCCACAACCGTCCAAAAACCGGACCCGCAGCTTCTTGGCGGGCCAAACCCGGACCCGTACCCATCAACCCGCGGGGTTTGCCAGGGTTGGCTAGACCCGTCGGTTCTAATCTCCGGTTTTAGTTTTCAGGTTTTTCTATTTATGGTCGCATTCAGATATCCCACTATCTTGTGCAAAATATTAACTTTGGTACATCATTGTCTTTGTTCGATTTATTGGCTGCCTTTAAAATCAAAACAAGCAGAGACATGCTCGCTGCTACATCATGAAGTTGAGTGTGAACGATTTTTCATCTTGCATCATTAGTAAGATTTGAGGTACATGACAGCCATATTGACAGCTAATGCAGTCATTAACCCACAATTGGATCAGTGTGCACCTGCTACTGCACAGACAACACTTGGTGAGCTGATGGAGATACACGATAGTGAAAGCAGAAAATTGCAATGCAGCATGGAACTTCACACACAGAAGGAAGCCATCTGAGATTGTCATCCGGGGAACCACTGTCTTACATAGGCATATCGGCTCTGACACCCGACGAGGTACACAATTCATCACAGATGAACAAATCGAAGCTTGTTAAACCCGTACGCTTTTACACCTGCAAGTAACCTCCCTAGCTAATTACCATACAGGGATTGGATTGTGACGAACATATTGTAACGGCTCGTTTGTCATCGGTACATTATATGCACAATTAGCGACTATTGCCGACTTCTCTCCACGAAAAGTACTTGGTGCACCTATTTCCCTACAGGTCAACATTTGATTGATTTCAGTGACCAAATTGTGAGACATGATAATTTGTCTGTGCATGTGCAAGTGTCATACGGCCCATATGAAAGTTCTAGACTCCAAACTGAGTTGATTGACGGTTGATCAACCGGATATTGTCCTGCCTCTTACAGATAAGTGACAACGCGCAATCTAAATTGCAGACAAAATTGACTAACAAAATCTGAGTCAGTGATGGTGTACCAGTCATAGAAGGAGCGGTCAATGCGCTACACGAATCTGTATGAATGACCACCATCATGATGCATTTATCCATACATCCAACTACCTCACTCTGTCTTCAGACCTGGTTCACATAGTGAACATTGTGAAAATTGCTTATGGTAGGTCATGAAAATCGAGGAAAAGGAACTGCATAGGGCAAAGTGAGGAAGTTGGGCTATATTAATGAAAAATGAGTGTATGGATCTACATGCGGTAAATTGCCAGCTGAAAGCGCTGGAATGTGACAGCGCTACGTTATCCATCGCTCAGAGATCATGTGCATCAGTTGAGCAGACATTGAGACGCCACAAAGCTTTTGGATACAACGGAGTATTCATATAAATTATAAATTGGCTGTCAATAATGACTATATGATTATTTGTACAAAATTATTGACCATACAACAAGTTTTAGGATATATTTATGGTGAGCGTCACTGGAGCATCAACAATTTTTGGACTTGTTAGCACCTTAATTGGGAAGCGATTTGCTCACTGTTATCCATAATCAATGTATTGCCAGCCTTTATAGGCAAAACTGACAGCGACACGGTAACAGCATCATTCTGAAAATGAGACTCAATGGAGCTTCAACAACTTTTGGTTTTATAACTGAGTTAATTGGTAAGCGATGTGCTCGCTGTTGTCCATAACTAACGTATCGGCCGCGTTTATAGGCAAAAGAGAAAGCGACACGGTAACAGCCCCATGCTGAAAATGAGCGTCAACGGAGCGTCAACGATTTTTGGTCTTGTACGTAAGTTGTTTGGGACGCGAATTGCTCGCTGTTATCTATAATCAACGTATCGGCAGCTTGTATAGACCAAAAAGAAAGTGACATGGTAACAGCCGTATGCTGAAAATGAGCGTCAACGGAGGGTCAACGATTTTTGGTCTTGTAAGTAAGTTGTTTGGGACGCGATTTGCTCGCTGTTATCCATAATCAAAGTATCAGCAGCCGCTATAGGCCAAAGAGAAGGTGACACGGTAACAGCCCTATGCTGAAAATGAGCGTCAACGGAGCGTCAATGATTTTAGGTCTTGTAAGTAAGTTGTGTGGGACGCGATTTGCTCACTTTTATCCATAATCAACGTATCGGCAGCCTTTTTAGGCAAAAGAGAAAGTGACACAGTAACAGCCACATACTGAAAATGAGCGTCAACGGAGTGTCAACGATTTATGGTCTTGTAAGTAAGTCATTTGTGAAGCGATTTGCTTGCTGTTATCTATAATCAACGTATTGGCAGCCTTTATGGGAAAAAGCGACAACCACATTGTAACAGCGACATTGTGAAAATGAGCGTCAATGGAGCATCAATGATTTCGGGTGTTGCATCTTGTATAATCCAAGGGCTATACTACGGCTTTTATCCATAATCAAAGTAATGGCTGCCTTTATAGGCAACATGGTTAATGTGGTTTTCGCTACAACAAAAATGAGCGTCAACAGAGCATCAACAGAGTGTCAACAGAGCGTCAACAGAGCGTCAACAGAGCGTCAACAGAGCGTCAACAGAGCGTCAACAGAGCGTCAACAGAGCGTCAACAGAGCGTCAACAGAGCGTCAACAGAGCGTCAACAGAGCGTCAACAATCTTGGGTGTTGCATCTTGTATGATCCACGGGCTATGCTATGTCATTGGTGCATATTCAACGTATCGGCAGCCTTTATGCTCAAAAGAGCAAGCGACATGGTCACAGCCCCATTGTGAAAATGAGCGTCAACAGAGCGTCAACGATTTCAGGTGTTGCATCTTGTATAATCCAAGGGCTGTGCTATGGCATTTATGCATAATCGAAGTATTGGCCGCCTTTATAGGCAATATCGTTAATGTCGATGTTGCTGCACCTGAAAATGAGCATCAACAGAGCGTCAACAGAGCGTCAACAGAGCGTCAACAGAGCGTCAACAGAGCATCTACAGAGCGTCAACACAGCGTCAAAAGAGCATCAACAGAGCGTCAACAATCTTGGGTGTTGCATCTTGTATAATCCACGGACTATGCTACGGCATTTACTCATAATCAATGTATCGGCAGCTTTTATGCGCAAAAGAGAAACCGTCATGGTCACAACCCCATTATCAAAATGAGCGTCAGCAGAGCGTCAACGATTTCGGGTGTTGCATCTTGTATAATCCAAGGGCTATGCTGCGGCTTGTACCCATAATCGAAGTTTTGGCCGCCTTTATATGCAATACCGCTTATGTCAATGTTGCTTCACCTGAAAATGAGCGTCAACACAGCGTCAACACAGTGTCAACAGAGCGTCAACAGAGCATCAACAGAGCGTCAACAGAGCGTCAACAATCTTGGGTGATGCATCTTGTATAATCCAAGGGCTATGCTATGGGATTTACCCTTAATCGACATATCGGCAGCCTTTATGTCCAAAAGAAAGAGCAACATCGTCACAGCCCGATAATGAAAATGAGCGTCAACAGAGCGTCAACGAATGTGGGTGTTGCATCTTGTATAATCCAAGGGCTGTGCTACGGAATTTGCGCATAATCGAAGTATTGGCCGCCTTTATAGGCAAAATCATTGATGTCACTTCACCTGAAAATGATCGTCAACAGAGCATTAACAGAGTGTCAACAGAGCGTCAACAATCTTGGGTGTTGCATCTAGTTCAATCCAAGGGCTATGCTACGGCATTTACCCATAATTGACGTTTTGGCAGCCTTTATGCTCAAAAGAGACAGCAACATGGTCACAGCCCCATTCTGAAAATGAGCGTCAACAGAGCGTCAACGAATTTGGGTGTTGCATCTTGTACAATGCAAGGGCTGTGATACGGCATTTACCCATAACCGAAGTATTGGCAGCCTTTATAGGTAATATTGTGTGTGTCGATACTGCTACAAAACAAAATGAGAGTCAACAGAGCGTCAACAGATTGTCAACAGCACTTCAACACAGCGTCAACAGATTGTCAACAGAGTGTCAACGATTTTGGGTGTTGGATCATGTAAAATCCAAGCGCTCTGCTATGGCATGTCCCCATAATCAACGTATTGGCGTCCATTCTGAGCAAAAGCAATCGCGACATGGTCACTGCCCCAATCTGAAAATGAGCGTCAACAGAGCGTCAACAATTCTGTGGGTTGCATCTTGTTTATTCCAAAGGCTGTGCTACGGCATTTATCTATAATCGAAGTATTGGCAGCCTTTACAGGCAATATTGTGTGTGTCGATACTGGTACACCACCAAATGAGCGTCAACAGAGCGTCAACAGAGCGTCAACAGAGCGTCAACAGAGCATCAACACTGCGTCAACAGGGTGTCAACAGAGTGTCAACGATTTTGGGTATTGCATCTTGTATAATCCAAGGGCTCTGCTACGGCAGATATTCATAATTATCATATTGGCAGCTGTTTTGAGCAACAGTGATCGTGACATGGTCACAGCCCCACTCTGAAAATGAGCGTCAACAGAGCATCAACGATTTTGTGTGTTGCACCTTGTATAATCCATGGGCTGTGCTACGGCATTTATGCATAATCGAAGTATTGGCAGCCTTTATTGGCAATATCGTGTGTGTCGATAGCGTTGCACCTCAAAATGAGCGTCAACAAAGCGTCAACAGCCCGTCAACAGAGCATCAACTGAGCGTCAACAGAGCATCAACACAGTGTCAACCGAGTGTCAACAGAGTGTCAACGCTTTTGGGTGTTGCATCATGTATAATCCAAGAGCTCTGCCACGGCATAGACCCATAATCAACGTAGTGGCAGCCATTTTGCGCAAATGAGATCGTGACATGGTTACAACACCTGTCTGAAAATGAGCGTCAACAGAGCGTCAACGATTTTGTGTGTTGCATCTTGTATAATCCAAGGGCTGTGCTACGGCATTTATCCATAATCGAAGTATTGGCAGCCTTTATAGGCAATATCGTGTATGTCGATACCATTACACCTCAAAATGAGCGTCAACAGAGCGTCAACACAGCATCAACCGAGCGTCAACAGAGCATCAACACAGTGTCAACCGAGTGTCAACAGAGTATCAACGCTTTTGGGTGTTGCATCATGTATATTCCAAGGGCTCTGCTATGGCATATGTCCATAATCACCGTATTGGCAGCCATTCTGTGCAAATGCGATTGTGACATGGTCACAGCACCTGTCTGAAAATGAGCGTCAACAGAGCGTCAACGATTTTGTGTGTTGCATCTTGTATAATCCAAGGGCTGTGCTACGGCATTTATCCATAATCGAAGTATTGGCAGCCTTTCTAGGCAATATCGTGTTTGTCAATACCATTACACCTCAAAATGAGCCACAACAGAGCGTCAACACAGCATCAACACAGCGTCAACAGAGCATCAACACAGTGTCAACTGACTGTCAACAGAGTGTCAACGCTTTTGGGTGTTGCATCATGTATATTCAAGGGGCTCTGCTACAGCATTTGTCCATAATCAACCTATTGGCAGCCGTTCTGTGCAAATGCGATTGTGACATGGTCACAGCACCTGTCAGAAAATGAGTGTCAACAGAGCGTCAACGATTTTGTGTGTTGCATCTTGTATGATCCAAGGGCTGTGCTACGGCATTCACCCATAATCGAAGTATTGGCTGGCTTTATAGGCAATATGGTTTGTGTCAATGCTGCTACACCTCAAGCATCAATAGAGCCTCCACAATGTTTGGTCTTGTAAATAAGGTAATTGGTAAGTGATTTGCTCGCTGCTATCCATAACCAATGTATTGGCACCCACTATGTGCAAAAGAGCAAGTGACACGGTCACAGCGCCATTCTGACAATATCTGTCAACTCAGCATCAACTGAGGGTCATCAATTGCTGTTGATGCAGATCGGGTAATGAAGGCATCGAATGGATATTTGAGCTTATAATTGAACTATTGACCTCCTGCCTGTTCAAAAATACAAATCGTTAAAAGAAAAACATCAATTAAAATATTGTCGATCTCGCATCAAGCACAACATGCAAAATGTGATTACTGGATGTCACATGATTGATTTTGATTGAGTACTATAATCAAATAGCAAAGGCAAGCATGTGATATGAATTTACAGATGGACCCACTGTACAACCCGCTGAGAACCCACCCAATTCAGACGGGTAGGGAGATGTCGATGGATCCGTACCCAAATCGACAGTTCGGGTTTATTGACAACCCGGACCGCCAATCTGGCTCCAGTTTGGTTCCGACCCGTACCCGGACCCGAAGTGACAATCCAGACCCGTTGCTAACACTAGCCGCAACGCCAGAGTGTTTGTTTACAATAGGAGACCGACAGAGCGAGAAGAAACGGCGAAATGGCAATCAGAGGGCAATATGTGACGCGACGCGTGGTCTCGACGCCGGGCGCGGAGTAGTCCGCCACCGGGGTTTCTCTGACGGCTCTGACGGAGCGCGTCCACTGACGGAGCCATTCCACCCGGACTGAAATGTTTTCTGCTGATGCCGCTCGGGGTGAACCACGGAAACTCCTGCCTCTTCTCTTCCGGTGAAATGACCGGCGCATGCTTCGACCCCTCCAACTCCTGCGCGTCCACCTGCATTCGTTCAATAACCAACGCAACCTTCTCATTCTCATCCTCCGAAAAAGTTGCACCTGGCTCAAACTCAATATCACTCATGTTCTCAGGGGTGGCTTCTACCTGTTTCCCCCTTTGAATTTCCGCCTTTTTTCTATCCTGATCCGCTGCTTCCTCAAACCTCCCCACCACTCTGTCAGTCAGCTGATTTATCATTCCTTCCATGCAATTTCTCATTGCATTTTCAATCGTCTTGGCCATATTCACAGGTGCGATCTTAGCCAATTTCTTCTCAATCTTACTCAACCTATCATCGAGTTTTTTCGCCCTCTCTGCTGCATACTCCCATCCAACTCCACCTCGGTAAGTATGTTCTGTGCAATTTTTCGTGTCGACCCCACTGCCGCGTCCGTATGATTCTGCCTAGCAGCTATGTGGCCCGCCTGTTCACCACACCACTCCGAATAACTATCATCATATTTCGCCTTATTGATCATAAAATCCCTCAACCCATTAGTGTTCTTAAGATACTCACCAATAAACGCCTCGAGATTAACCTCCTTCTTCTCATTGGTCACCTCATCTGCAGGCTTCGCCCAATCTGCTTCGAGCTTCCTCCTGCTTGGTGTCTGCGGCATATTCGGGATTGGTCGTTCGGGTGTTATCGGCCTCTTCACTCCCTTCCCCTTATTGGGCTTTTTCCCCTTCTTTGTTGGCGTCAAGTAGGGCAACTCGTCCCTCCACTCCACCTCCGTCAGCGCATCATCGCTGCAATCGCTGATTTTGAATTTTCTCAGAATGGGTGTGTGAGTTCCCGGGGTCTCTTCCATTCCCTCCGTTTCTTCCGTGTATTGACTGATATTTTCCCCCAACTGAATATACCGGCACGCAATAATTCCAGCACTCGCCCTAGGAGTCGAAAAAGGATCCTCAGGAAGAGCACTCAGAGGTAGGCCCAAAAGGCTTCCCTCGTAATTCGTAACTGGCGAAGGAGACAGAATATTCTCTCTTGGTGTTTGCGAAGGGAAAGAAATTTCGCTTCCCCCATATCTGGTAGTAGGTGGTGGTGACAATGAGGAATCGTCACTCGAAATCGTATGAACGGCGTGCGAATGCCTATTCCCATATTCATCAATAACTTCGGCCATTCCCCAAATCAGCTCTAAAACTTGACTCGGATGTCCTTCCGCCCTCACTTTGGCGTTATGAATCCATATTCCTTGATTGAACTGGTCTCTGGTCAAGGTTACTGCCGCCAGTTGAACCTCTCCCAGATAATCACCCAACTCCTCCCAAGCAACCTCGGAAATTGTAGCTGTTCCGTCCGGGTCCTGGTCCTGTAGGTCCCGTGCAATCTTCATCTGTGCACCTTTTCTGCTAGAAACACTTTCGGTGATGTCGGAAACTTCCAAAGCCTCGGGCTGAGGCGACTCCATTCTCTTCTCATAATTCTCCTTAGCTCTGTTAAGAACATCCTTAAGTGGTTCGCTCTTTTTGGCTCCGAAGAGACTCATTTTGGCTCCTAGGTAACTGATTTCGAGGAAAACAGCTGAAAACCGAAGCAAAAGTTTTCTGGAAATAATAGAATTGATTGGACGATAAGGGTCTTGGCAAAACTAAAAGGTGGTGTGGTGTATTGTCGGAGGTGTGTCGATAGTACGTGAAGTAGTGATGTGTTTAAACGACGGATACTGAGTTGAGAGAGCTGTTGATAGAATTGGTTAGATGCCCGTTAGCTTCGTGTTGTCTTTGCTTTCTGAAATGCTGTCTTGCTGTTGTCTCGCACCCAGACGAGTGAAAGAAGTGGGTGGATACTGGTAACTTGGCGCGCCTTGTCAAAACGAACACCATGCGTGTCCGTCGGTCGCAACTTTGTACGAAAAGAATAGGCCCAACTCGCTGATAGGCACACCTTAAGATATAAACTTTCTTTCTATGAAGTTCTATATGTGTAGCTATCATGGTTGTGGAGTAACTGCAATTGAGGGAGGCATGCCAAGATGCCAGTGACCACTCACTTATTTCACTCGTATGCACCCAGATCTCCTTTTTCTCACGTGATTTGAGCCTTGTACCTCGGCGCTAAATAACTAGTTCAGTCGCCGGAAGAGGAATGCTCTGAATATCACTTCAGGGTATTAGTGGCTCATTCCAGGGGCTTTTTTCTTGAGTCGGCCGGGTAATTACTCACTTTATCACTCGTCGCCACCATATATCACGTGATCGTACGATTTGCTCTCGGCCATCAGTGTTCGCACACCCATACATCACGATATCATGAGGTTTCCACAACAGGGCTCACTCCCGTCTTCCAGCAAACTAACTCCCACCCATGACACTCACTCCCCCTGCTCCTCCTCCACCCACTTGCCCACTCACTCCTCCTCCTCTATCTCTGCCCACTTAGCTACTTGTCCCTCAGTTCTGTATTTAAAATATTAAAATGTCATCCCTCTCCTTGTACTTCGGTAGCTAAAACTCTCTGAAAATTGGTGTTGTCCGTTGCTTTTGTGTTCGTGTTCGTGTCTCTTAAATAATTCGGATCACGAATTTGCTGGCACATTTTGTAGTTGTCTCCCCAAACCTCTGCACAATTGCCTCCAAGCAGGATGTGTCACAAAATAGAACATATGCGAAAGTTGCCTAGCATAAAGCTCGCTCATGGCCCTTGGTAGCTGGCCTGCAATAAACGAGCCCGGATAGCACTCATCAATACAAAAACCCGACGAGTACCGCCATCACACTTGTTTCTAAATTTTAACAATACGTCTGATTGATTTATTTAGGATTCTCACTACTTACAAAATTTATTGACTCATTATCCCCCCACTCGAACAACTATAAAGACAGCTGCCTCACGTTTTCATTGAATCGGATCCAGGACAATCACACCGCATAAAAGGAGTCCGCCGCTATTTCATCAGGAAGAATGAGCCTCGGGAGTCAAAGCTATATCTAGTGTTAGGAATATTCGGACTACACAGCGGCTACGAGAACGATCCTTCAATGCTTGTATCTCTTCCCCGGGAAGACTTATTGATATGCACTGAAAGGCCGACGATGATTCCGACACAGAATACCAATTACAAGGGGAAACACGAGAAGTAGCGAAAGACATAACACAATATCGCTCTCTGTAAGAACCCAAAACTTTTGAAGCATTAACACAGACTGACCTGAATCTAAGTCCGTCGAAGGCCCCTAAACCGAGTCGCAGCGAGCCATTAGGGGATTGGCGCCTAGTCCAAACATTCTTGGCCTTAGAAAGCCATACAACTTTAAGATCCACCAAGAATATTTTCCGTTCATTCCATCTCAAAGTTAATCGGATATTCGGTGTAGAAACGCTGTAGGAGGCTCTGGACTTATTCTCATTAGTAGCCTTCCATCAAGTTGAAGCTTGGAATTTATATTTACGACGGTGATGAATGACAGCATCAACCATTGATTCATTAAACAAATACCTTGACTCCAAATCGAATCATCTTTGTGCAGTAGAGGGGCAGTATGAGTGCCTTAGGACCAGAATCTTACGGTAGATGACGAAACGACGAGCCTGAGCAATAACGTATGCCTGGTATTTGCAAGCTATTCGATATTGTTGAAGAAATTGGAAAGTAACCTGGGAGCTCCAAGGTTTCAGGTGCACACCTGCCACGATCTTAAAGAACTTTGGGATATCCCTGAAAACTCCATAGAAAAGTCTATGAGAGTGTTGCCTTTTGGTAAGTTGCGAGGGAAGAAGACAGCTGTGATTGGAGAGAGTGGGAGTGATGCTCCTACGCAATTCAATAACGTTCGAACTGTCGATGATTGTAGTTTTTAGTCGCTGTCTCCTTGTTACTCGGGATATTAGTCTCGAACGCTAGGAAGCTACTCCGAGATTGCTGGGATATCAGTCGAAATTGACACATAAAGGAAGGAGAGTAGCTATGTCTACAGAGGTTGAAACTTGAAACCGTTTGTTGGTTGGTTTCATCAGACAAATTCTGTGCGATCATAGTCGTGTTTGTGTGAGCTGCATCCCAAATTACGAGGGATTTATTAGAAGAGGAGCTGTGCAACGAAATCTATATTTTTAATTTCGTGACATCTGTATGTACTCCGATGTGCATGCCGTATCTTCGCCCCACCATTTCCATGATTGAGGAAGGAATTTAGAGAGGCAAAAGTACAAACACACGGCAAACTGGCGGACTGTAGAGGATAGTGGGAGAGGCAGGGAACATGACGGTTGAAGCTGGTGTCTTTGTTATGGGTAGTGGAGTGACTGTGCAGGCCAGGCATTAGCTGTTGTATGAGGGTATCGCTATCTATTAAGAGAAGTACTTAGTGCCCTTGGTGAGTATGGATAATGAACAGAAACGTCATTTAGTGAGACGCTTCAGATTGGAGGAGGAGAGGGTCCGAAAGTGCGAGTGATGGTAAACAAGTGTTAAATTTAGACCTGGGAATTCATAGAAGGGTCGGGGGTGGCTTGAAGTTTGCGGCTGTTCGTTCCCACATTCTACGGTTGCAGCACTACAACCCTAGCAAAGTTTCAATTCGATTTGCGGCCAAACTCTCTACCTTCAATTCAACTCAAACTCCTACTTTGTCTCTCCCGTTTCACTACCTCCCCGCAATAGAGTCGCTATCAGTTACCTCATTCTCCTAACTTTGCCCCCCGAAATCCCCCGAAATCTCAGTGCAGCCCTTGTTGTGAGTAACCGTATTTCTCATCCAAACCCTTCCGCGACACAACGCTACTACCGCAACCATATTTACTTGTATCGTCTCATCTACCGTCGCATAACACCACCCTGCCGAGCACCAGAATCTGTTTTTGGCTTGATGCTAACATTCAATCCCAACTGTAGATAACAGATCTCTGCGATGTCGCCATCACACCGAGGCAGTCGCGGTAAAAACCGCAGGAACCACAACCAACCCGCGAGATCTCACGTCACTGAACATCTTTCACCAATGCCAGGCTTTCCTATTTATCCAGGAGCGTTTGGTGGTCTTACAGCAAACAACATACCGATGGATCCGCTAGTTCAAGGGTCTGCCAATCAACCGAGAAGTGTCGTAATGCACCAACCACGTCCAACAACTCAACCTCTGGGTGTAGGGCGAGGAAACACTTTTCCCGGCCCCGGTTCTCAACACGTTGTTTACCACGAACGGCCTAACGACAGTGTTTATCAAACTTTCAACGGAACTGGAAGAGGCCAGACGCAGATGTACAACGACTTGCACCCCTATGCAGGAGCTATGCAGCAGCACCAACCACAGCCACATCTGACGGTTGGGAATGGGTGGATGGACATACCCTCACCCTCGAATGATCGCCGTCGACGTATTTACGCCACATCTTTCTCTACGTAGTATAGCAACTCTAACGACATGTTTACAGATTTTGACACACCTCGTCGCTTCTCGCCGTCAGACACGCCTCAGGGAAGAGATTTAGTCACCATGACGAGACAAGAGTTTAATCGCACGACGCAAAGCCTCCAGGAACTTCGGAAGGAAAATTCAAACATGCACCGGGAGCTAAATGAATTGCGACACTTCCGTAAGGAAACTTTGAAGCATCAGAAGTCTGCAGAAGATACTCGGAAATCGTCAGCTGTTTCTCAGGAAAATGACCTTGCGTTCCGGAAGCTTCTAGAAGAGAAACTCCCTACGCGAAAAGAGAGATCACGGAGCCGCAGGCCAACATTTCCAGGATCATCCGCACCGGCATTAAATTTATTTTCCGGATACGAAAAGAAGCAATTCTCCAAAGGGACTCTGTTGGGCACAAACAATAAACTGAAGATGACCCAGACTGCAGGGAATGTCCAGGATACTGCAACACTTAGCAACGCCCAGGTCGTTGGTGCTGCGCACAACCGGGGTAGGCAGCCTATCAGAGAGAGCGTTTTCCCAACAGGGAGCAGAGGAACTTCCGATACGGGGAAAGTTAGTTACGCAGCTGCGGTTGCCGGAAGAGATTCGAGAAAGACAAAGTCAGACTCTGGGGTTATTTCTAGTGGGGAATCGTCTCCTACCGTATGTATTCTTTGTGATGATACAGAACGACATATAATAACTTGTATGATAGGAATGGCCATCTGTTTCCAAAGCCTATAAGCCAGCTAACGGAAGCCAGGATGGCATACGCAGTCGCTCCAAGAAGCGTATTGCCAGACGTCGTTCCCAAGAACCCAAAGTTGAGCGGAACACATCATCGTCAAGTGCTTCCGATGTTGATGCAATCAAGGGATACAACGGCCCACTCATAGTCGATGGTAGTGGGAGGACGACGTCCGATGATGGTCCTCAGGCTGCAGATGCATCTAAGACTTTCTCCTTCAACCCTTGCGCCAATGACTTCAACTTCGGTCAGCGTTTACCCTACGAGATGGATAATTCTGGAAATTACCAATGGTCTTATGGGTATCAAGGGCAAGATTATTCCCAGGAGGAGATTGGTTTCGAGTATCAGCGGCCTTCTTATTATTCGCCGTCTAAAAACGGGTATGAATTTGGAGGATCTCAATACCAAGGACCCGAGTACCAAGGAAATACTATTGAACCCCCCTATCATCACGAAAGCCTACAGCAGGGGCACCAGTATATGTCGAATATGCCCCAGCTAGAACAGCATTACCCCCCGTCGGGGATTCCTGATGGAGCGCATTATATGACCCAAGGTCCTGCTCAGGAACACTATGAATATGACCCAGGTCAGAGCGAACTGTTCCGTGATCAGACGGTGGACTATGAGAACAACTGCAGCAACCAGACAGCTCCTCCTGTTCCTGAAATGTGTGTTGAAGAGGCGGGTGCGTTCAATAATCCAATATATGAATCTGAACAACCTTCCGTTAGAGACACTACATTCGTGGTTGCAGAGGTTGAAGCGACTCCCCTTCACCAGTCCGAGGCTTCCGTTGGTGCCAGTGCTGTCGTGATTGCGGAAGTTGAAGAGAATTCCCTCCATCAGTCTACGCCATTCGTTGGTAACAGCGCCATCATCGCTGCGGAATTTGAAGCGACTCTCCTCCATCAGCCTGAGGCTAAGGCTGTAACCAAAAACCCTATCTTGGTGAGTCCAAAGGTGGTGGAATCGCGGCGCTTCAACTGGGCCGACGACTCAAGTGAAGAAGATACTTTGGTCGATGAACTGCAGTCAGCTACAGGAGAATCTGTTGCCATGACGAACCCTCAGACTTCAGAGAAGCTAGAGATAGATAACGAAGACAATACCGATGCAAAACACAATGTTCCAACTAAGGCTCTTGTCGAGGTGAAGCCAACTTCCGATTGGAGCGCATCAGGGGTGTCTGCGACAACTGCCAACAACCAAAGCGAGGACCGTGTCCGAGTTGAAAGCGTTGCCACCGCAGATATTGGCAATCAGAAACATCCTCTCGCAACCTCCAAGCAAGAAATCTCCCCGGTATTTGACACAGAAGAGCTCCCAGCAACTGAGGAGACTGCCACTACGCATCGTCAGACAGCACCCCAAGATGACAATATATCCGGCCCACAGACTAGAGAGATCGTTGATTCCACGGTTAACGAAACTGTCATTGCACGGCATGAGTCTGCACCCCAAAATGACCATGTATCGGTTCCAAAGTCTACCGTGATGGTTACTGGTGCAGCTAATGAAACTGCCACTACGCAGCATAAGACTACGCAGTATGAGACAACAACCCAAGATGGTCATGAACCTGTCCCAGCATCTCATACAACCATTCTTTTCGCTGTTGGTGAAATACCGGCAGTACATTCTCCAGTTCTGGCAGTTCCCTTGGTAGAAAATGAACTGCCCAAAGTTGAGACAGAAGAGAACCCATGGCAGACCGTGGAACGTTCGGCGAAATACGGAAGGCAACCTAAACTAAGGAAGGTATATGGATCAGGTGCCATTACGTCAGGTCGAAAACCATCGTCAGGCTCTTCATGGGCTTCTATCGTCTCGGTGCCGACAGCTCCTGTGACACCAACTAAGAAAACGGATCTTGCCCTAGATGTTCAACAAAAGCTGGAATCACCGGGCCCTGTCACGGCCGGAGTTCAACAAAACGTCATCAGACCCGAAGCGAAACGGAAGCTTTACATCAGTGATATCCCAAAAGAAACGACATATGCGGACCTTCTACATGGAATAAAGGGTGGTCTGATCGATGATATTTATCTGTCATCGCAATCACCGGATCGACACCAGCACCATCAGTTAAAGACAGGGCGCCCCAGGTCAGAGAAGAATGATCCATGTTTTGCGTACATCACGTTTTATTCCGAAGAGGGAGCTCAGCGCTGCGTACAATATCTTCGTCACATTGATGCCGCACAGGGTTCAACTGTATCAACTTCTTCAAAGAAACAGGCGAACACCTATACCAGCATGCATAAGCCTGTTGCTCATATCACATTGAGCGGTCATCGAACGCCGGTCTACTGTCGGGAGAAGGATCAGCGAATTCTACAGAGAGACGTTGTGGAGGCCGTCCAATTTCACCAGGGGACACGGGTACTTATTTTTACATTCCGTAAGAATATTCGGATCAAGCTGCCGCATACGGGAAATTCCTCCACGTGGGACATTTGGCAGAAAGCTCTATCTCGGGATAATGGCACCCCTGGCTTAGAGTTGATTCAGCGTCATATTCAGGTATGGAGAAATACTCCAAAGATTGATGTCGAGAGCATAGAGTTGTTGCCAACAATCACCGAAGCTCCAGCAACTAAGAAGCCATCAACCGTTCCGAAGTTGTTCCTTGGAGCTCCTGCGGACCAAACCTTCAGGGTCCGGGTGTCATTGATTAGAATATCCGTCGCACAGAAGGTGAAGCAAATCCTCGAACAAGATATTATGTTCAGGGAGCACTGCAGTATTTCATTCGCACCTGATCCATGCGCCGAAGAATTCACCATTCCGGAACCTATCACAGTTCCGGAGGCCTCCAATACAATTCAAGGCGATACTACCTCCGGATCTACTCCTGGGACACCCACAAAGTTGCGTAAAAAGAAGAAAAAGGCAGCAGCACTCAAGATTGGGGTTGGGGTTGAAGACTCAGAAGCATTCCCGCCGCTTCCGCGCTCTGCTTCTTTCAAAACTAGCGATGAGATGAAGACGCCTACGTCAGTGACTTTGTGGACTAGCAAGGAACTGCCACTGGCTGTCCGGACTAGGGATTCGTCTGTTGTAAAAGAGACCGAAGAAACTGAGAAGCCCGCCGATAATGCTGAAGATGATGAAACAAAGTCCGTCACAAGTTCTCACCGCTCTGTTTCCTCAACTTGTCGCACCATACCTATCTTCGGAGACATTGAAGCGATTGACACGGGCAAGGAAGAGGGCACAGTGGACATGCCTGCGAACCGAAAAGGAAAGTAGTGGGAGAAGGTTGATATCTAATACCAACTACGTTACGCAATGAGTCGATTTTCTTTTGGGTATCTTTCTTGGGTAAATTCTTTTGTGAATGATGGGATCTCAGGGCATATTTTTCATGTTGCTGGTTTGTGTTTGCATTTGGTCATTGGTCTGCTGCCCTTGTTTGCTTGATTTGGCAGACATGTGTGCGCTGTATTTCGTCCCGAAGGGTGTAAGTGTATTAGAGGAAAAAATGGGGGTCTCGGAAATGTGCTGGTGGTTGTTGAAGAGTTCCTGTAGTTTGCATTCACGCGAATAGCAGTAAAGTCGATCCATGAGAGTTTAAACAGGTGCTTTCTGGCTGTGATAGTGGATTGAAAAAATTATGAGGATGGCAGCTCGTATTTTCAAATTCTCTTCTCGATTTTACCATCAACATACCAAGTCGGTGGTTAGGGGGAAAGTTCATGATATTGCCTCTGAATACTATACTTTCATCCTTGTCGTATTTCTTTTAATCCATCCCGACACCTTCACGCAAAACCCTGACTCAACTGAACACTTTTTCGAAGTGGTGCTCAATCACTCCGTTCGCAGTTTCAAGCTTGGAAATGGAATGTATGCACTGTTGACGGGTGTTTGACCACGATTGAACATCATGCTGACACTTTAGCACTAAGCAGGAGGAGGATGAGGGTGTGCGGATGAGTGAGTGAGCAAGACGGTAAAGAATGGGGCGAGGCATTGGTGATGAGGATTTATAGAGCCCTAACCACACATCACGTGATTCTTAACTGCTACAATGCGACCCCCCATCACTAGTACGCCCGCCAATTTCCAAGATGAGCATGCTGCCTAGGTTTGCAGAACCGACACCCTTCGCGAGATGATGAAGGAAGCCCAGTATTAAACTAAAGCGTCTGCTGTTTTGAATTTAACTGACCTGTAGTTGATTTCCCAAAGTTGAAGGCCAGATGTTGTAAAACCAGGACATGTTTTAGAAGCAGCTCAATATATTTTATTCTCTTAACTAATACCCAAAATCACTTTTCAATATCTCTCCTCTTCCTCGGATATTCCCGTTAGACAAACTTCCCCTTCTTCTGTTTAAGATGTGCAATCGCTTCCGCCACTGACTCGATACGCAAACACAACGCCCGCGCAATAGCATCCGCTTTTGTCCCCCGTACGTGCATCATGTAAATGCTGTGTTTGTCGGCGTCGGAGGGTTTGCGGTCGGGGTCCAATAGACCTACCGGCGGTGCCAGTGTTGGTAGTATTGAAGGTGGGACTGGTTTTCCCCCAGATTGCAAGTAGTGATCGATTATTTCTTTGACACTCTCCATTTTAAGGGACAGCTCAATTGCGATTCTCTCCTGGGGCTGGCATCGCTGGTACATCTTTATGGTGTTGCGGTTGTCGGCGGTTGTCGGTTTGCGCGTCGGGTCCATGGAAATGGGTTTGGTGATTATAAATTCGATCTTAGTGTTTGCGTTTTCTGGGTCAGGGGACGTATACATGGTGTTTGTGTTTACACCCGCTTTTGGATTTTGGGGGTGGTTTGTGTTTGCCATGGAGAGTGGGGGAGGTATCAGAACGGTGAAGTGAAGACTGTATGACGGTTATGGAGAAGGATATACGGTGGAATATTTATGGTGCATTCTGGAGGCGAGTCGAAGTACAGTCTCATCTGTTTCGTTTCAGAGTTTGCTTTCGGGTTGGGGTCAAAGGTTTGGGGATCAAAGAAGATATGGGATTCTTTGTAACTCAAGTGTTGATAGGTTTGCTTGAAACAACGTCTGAAATACTGTTTGGACCGACTCAATTCTCCTTCAAGCCCGCAAGCACAAGACTGTTATTCTCTGTCCCTACACTTTCGTTCGTTGATAAGGTCGGTCTTAAAACGAGATTACGAAAGCTGCGGACGGTGTTTTACGCGTTGTAACCCCCAAGCGGGTTGATATTTGTAAGACCTGAGCATGAGACCATATCAAGGGGTAGTGGGGGGGGGGGGGAGATACAATAGGGCCTTTGGGATAAAGTCATGATTTGTATGATGTTGTCGGGCATGTTTGTAGCGGCGGAAGGGGAGATGAGAAACTTAAATGAGTTGTTCACATTAAGGTAGAAGTATCGTAAAAGTAATGGATTAATCGAACGCTAAACCAGCCGGCACATCAGTGTTATTGAAATGTTTACTGTACAAAATTTTACGCTTCAAAATGCAGACATGCGTGCCACAGTATTCCATTTCCCAGAAGATAGCCGCCCGACCCATACTCACACAGTATGTACAGCACACCACCAACCCCCCCGTGGTAGATACCCCATCTTGTACACCGACACCGTAATGTCGTGTGAACGGTAATCCAAATTATCCCCTCTTCAAAGCCGCCTTCACTGCCAACCCAAGAATCACCAAAAAAATCACCACCCCCAGCCCGATACCAAGCCCCAAGATCTTACACCTCGCCGTAGCCTCCCTCCTGTCCAACTCCCTCTGATCACATCTTCGAGAGTTAATAAACTCCCTCAACTTGCGTACACGCCGTGTCTGTAGGAGCGTCTCCACATCGACCTCGTCGTATTCCATCATCATCGTGCGGTTCTCACTCGGGCCGTCGTACCGATCATACGGGCAACTATAAACCGAACTTGCCACCGAATCTGCTCTTGGCCGGAAGTAGGACGTGGCTGTGTCCGCGTAGGGAGAGCGCGCGTTCTGGACGTATGTAGCGTACCCGTATGGAGGTTGGAAAGTATCTGGAACTCCGGCAGAGGAGGATGCAGCGGCTTCCTGTGCGATTAGGGTCTCGAGAGTGACGCTGGTGACATTGCGGACCGGTCGACCCGAGGAGGGCTCGAGGAAGTAAGTGCTGTCGTTGAGTTTTGTTGCGCAGGGCACGGGAGTGCTAGGGGAGGGGAATGTGGGGTAGCGGGCAGAGGCCGGCATAGAAGGGAGGATAATTGAAGGCGGGAGTTGATGGCGCGCTTGGGAGGTGGACATGGTGGCGGGAGTGAAGATGATGGTTGCAGCGGTGTTGGGTTGTGAACAGAAGAGTAGGGCGCAAACGAAACCTAGAGTGCAAAGGAAAGTAGGTGCGGGCTGAAAAGACTTTGATTATATCTAAAGCTACGAGGATACAGGCACGTTTCCCAACGCAATAGCGGTGGTGTATAACGATGCAGATTCTAGCGCTCGTCACCTAGGAATTGGTCATTGCACGATCATTAACAACCAACGTAAACCAAATCCTATAAGTTTCATATCCCTTTCCCAGGTTTTGTGAAGCGAACGAAGCTCAAGCAGGATCTAGTTGGCGAGACAAAATTTCACTAAGAATACAATAAAAAATGGGGTCTACGAGTAATTCAAACGAACTACGGACAGGCCGACCAAAAATTTCACTCAAAACTCACAGTTGGGTACTAAGAAACTTTCGTAGATACATCACTATGTTGTACATGTTGCACTTTTTCGTAGATTAAACCATGATTGTTTTTTGTATTCATGCATAAGTCTTGAATGACCTACCATACACTACATAGAAATTGGGCTATAGTATATTCCCCTGCACCAAACACTTCTTGAGCACCGGAAACATCATCTCGCTGGCTACTCAGCATACAGTATCCATCTCATGGAACTTCACCTCATACAGTATTATAAGGGCTGTATTGTTGCTGCTGATGGTCTGTGGTTCGTATTCACCTCCATCCGGAGGTGTGTCCGGCTGAAATTGTTAGTTATTTAGGTTCATTCACGATAGTATTTTCGTTGGTCCTTTCCATAGCCCTTTCACACTCCTCTAGAAATGACATAAAACGTAGTTCCAAAGCTCTTTTCAATGGTCTTCTAGTCTCAATTTCGGTACGCGCTAGATATCAGCGAAAGGACCATCAAAAGCACCCAAGAAAAGACCGTAGTAAACGCCATGTTTAGTCGAAACGGTTCTTGCGGAGGGACTGGAGGAGGGATGGCGGCGGTCCTCTGTATATACTTCACATGGGTAGCACTAGATTAATTGCACTAGATCCATCTATTAGCACTCTGAAGTTGAGTTCGTGATGAAGCCTAGATGCTGGAGGTTCTTTAAAACCTAACCCACGCTACCTAGCACTACAAGCACTAGAGGTATCTTCCCATATTCACCCGCCGACGCACATGGCTGAGGCCATCACGCACATGCCTATAGCAAGAATGCATTAATGCACTATGGCGTACGATACGTGGATTAATACAGGATTCTTACCGAGTCACATTATCATGCAGGCAGATCTCACAAAATCTGTTGAACAAGAATCACAAAACCGAAAAGTTTTTGATCTCGATATCCACCTTGTTTGTATTAAGCCTGGGGGTTATCCATGCTATTATTAGCACCTCCCATTTTGGGCATTACATGCCCGAGATTAACGCCGCGCGAACCCCCCCATCCCCACACCGAAGATATCTCCGTAATCCTGGCGGTTCATTTCCACGAGGAATTGCCAATTAACGTGTTCATTCCGACTCCATGGCATTAATCTTTCCCCACACCATTTCCCCCATATCAAACGAGTTCCAGAACAAACGTTCATCTGCGACCACCCCGTTCTTGCTGACGGCTACTCCCTCCGTCGACAGCAGCTCCTTCCGTGTCTCGATATTGTCGCCGTAAGGGATCTTATAGCCCGACGGATAGTTGCATGCCAACACACGGTGCGTGGACACGGCGATACCGGCGCTGACGACTTTGGCTAGAATGAGACTGTTAGATTTGTCAATGCAGAGAGGGTGAGGAAGGAACGGACATAAAGCGGCAGAAACATCGTTTGGGGTGATCCGCTGCGCTTTCAGCGCGTTCGCGATGGCTTGCGTTGTCGTGATTCTGCCGCACGGGATTTGGTCGATCAGGGAGACGATGATCTAGGGAGAGTGAATACACGGAGAGAAACGCTGGGAGAGGGGAGGAGACTACCTCTTCGAGTGCGGTGAAGGAAGGTTCAGCGTAACCAGGCATGTTGGGTTGTATTGTGGAGGCCCTGGGGATGAAGTTGGAAGAGGACTGCGGAGGGGTACTGGTGTTTTGAATGCTTCCCAATGTGTGACGCAATTTGCTTTGGGCAGGTTGCGCCTTTCCGCATGCAGCGGATAGTCTTAACGGATTTCTTCAGGGAATGTCCTGTCTTGTGTTAACGTTGGATGATAGGTAGATTTAATTCATCTTGCAGAAATGAGATAGGTGTGACTGCGGGTAAATATGTAGGGCTGGGTGCAGGGTTGAAGCGGGTGATGTGTGGATTAGGTTTTGATAGGAAGTCATGCGATGCTGTCCGGGAGCTCTGCATATTCCCCCATCACCTCTCTTCTGTCCCCCGCAAGCTCGTCGGAAATGGTTCTAAAATGGTTGCTTGCAAGTTCATTTGACAGAATCGCTACTAATAAAGCGGCGAGAATTTAGGCGTGGTAGTTTAGGCTTTGGCACCGCTCGGCACATCGCGCTACGAACCCGACTGCCAGTTCATTATCCGACGGCGCGTGAACCCGAATGTTCCGGCCCTCTCAACACGACAAGAGCGACAAGTTGCATATATTGCCGTGCACTGTGCATATGCAACCGAACCGATAACTGCGTGAGCCGCGGGACTCCCATATCCGACGTCAGTGGCTTTCCAGGGGCGGCCATGAGAAGTACTAGGGGTTTTTTGGTGCATGAAGGTGATTTATTGGTGAATAGTCGAGCTTTATGACGAACAATGAAACGGTCACACGGGCTTGCGCAAGGCCGCAGGGGCGCAATAAAGTTTTGGAATTGATGACAAGGAACGGTTAATCTTCTTATTCTCGTACTGCATCGGCCTACGACTATATTTCGTTCCACGTCATGGGCGAACGCGTCGCTCCCTAGCCTCGAGGACTGTCGGTTCCGATTTCCGGGAACCGGGGTCTCGGAATCCCAGATTACCGGTCGGCCATCCTGAAACCGTGACTCTGGACCGGCTTACTCGGCTCACGTTATCCTGAACGTCAGACACAACCTTGGTAACACTGGGCGGAAATGTGGCCAGAAACAGCAAGCGCACTGCGGCCTAGCATGACACCAGTAGAGTACCGAATTTGCTGTCCGAGTCCCAAGGAGCACTGTCAATTACCAAGGCCGCCAATCGGAATGCTGCGGATGTTATCTCGGTCCTGCCAAGCGCTTATGGTTCGAGATATGCGCTGTACCGAAGAAGCCTTGGCGGATACATATATATAGTTCAGATAAGAATGGCGGTAAACGGCTTCGGTCGACGCCACCCGCCCGCAGAAAACCCCCACCTTCGCCCCGGCGGCGTCTTCGAGACAGTGCTAGTGCCCACAGCGGAAGCGGTCGGGTACAGGCCTAAACGCGGTCGGTGGCAGAAGATTTGTATTAACGGAGACGTCTAGCCTGCTATCGCTAGTATTATACGCTTTTCACTCTTTCATCCCTCGTCTAGAAGCACTTCACTAATTTACTCTAGAGGAATGGATATCAGAACGAACCAGGTTGCGGGTCTGAATATAGTCTTCATTTTAGCTCTGATTTGATGATGTTGGGTTAACTCTTGTCGCTTCCTCTAATTCGTCCAGCGATTCACCGGGGAAAGGAGTGATTCCGAGTGAACCTTTCTGTTCTCTTCCTTCAAGTTTTAGCACCACCCAATGATAGTAGCGAATGCGTAAGGATATATCCTAAGCCCAAGATTCGGAAGTATTTTAATTCAGCCGTGAAAGCGCTGGTTTTATTCTGTAGGTAAGATTTTAGCACTGCAATGGTGTTAGTGTAATTCTCGGCCTCAGTGTATGGATTATAATTGGAATAACAGAAGGCCATACCGCATCTGTATCGCACGCTTGAAAGCTACAGTGTAAGGAAATGGCAAACAGCGGGTTCTCGGTGCCTCTGCTGTTTGAAAAGTTCATTATAATCTATCTAATGTCACTCCTGTATTCTTCTGGTGTGCTAGGCGGGTGATAATGTTGACACTTCGAAGGATTACCTGCGATGTACTGTAAACTCGTTCTCGGCGGCTAGGTTTGTTTAGAGCTGTTGACTAAGGGATTTAGCCCGAAGGCTACCGGAACTAAGGCGGGTACTAACTTTAGCCCGCAGGCCATTGGGACTAAGGCATGCACTAGACTTAGTGGGGTTGGTACGGAGCCTATCTCCCCGCCAGCCTCGGGCTTGGTGCGGTGCTTATCTCCCCACGAGCCTCGGGCTTGGTGCGGTGCCTATCTCCCGTGAGCCTCGGGCCTGAGTAGTGCCTTTCTCGTGATGCTTCGCTCTTAGTGCTTTTCTCTTAGTGCTTGAGATGATTTTCTTTCCTTATATATGTCTATCTTCTTCTCTCTCGGTACGATAGACAGTTCAATCATCATCATCTTTCTCTCCCTCCTCTGATTGTCTCATCACTTCGTTCTTTCTCTTTTGCTCTCAAAAAGAGCCGTATGTGGCTCAATTTGCAAGGCTTTGTAAAGATTGCCTTTAACGTACTATATCTCACGGTATTGCATTGGAATAACATTTACAACAAAATTGTAGCGGTCTATCAATTATACAAAAGTAGTACATATAATTACTCTAAGTATGGAGCAGCAGTCCGCGAGCCGACGTTGCCGAACGTAGAGCTATTCACCACGAGTTTTGTCCAATCCTAACTTACAGTAAGCCAGTTATTTATTATCTAGCTACAGGGAATTAATCTAATCCAATTATACATGCTAGAAGGACTAAACGTGGCAAAAACTGGTGCCATCTCAGGTCAACCTGGCCCCCCCACACAGGGGAGGTCTTCACGTCAACAACAGTAGGAAGCACGCCAACGATAGTGTTCTGCACCTCAACGAGAGAAGACGACACGTCAATCACAGTAGTCTGTTCGCTAATGGCAAGAGTCTGTACATCCATATCAGAACTAGAGATTGTTATCATTAGGTGATATAAACTTAGTTGTAGGAGTGTCTGGTGATTGATTGGAAGCTTCGAAACTTCGGTATCCGCTTGCTAGGCTAATCTTGAATGCCTTACGGCATGAAATAACGGCGGCAAATTTAACTAGAAGCTGCATCTATATACGTTTTAGTCGTGCAGATAGCGTAGTAGAACTTTTCCCTTTCCCATATGGTGTCTGCATGTCTTCTTGTCGTCCACGGAATTAATACTGCTCGAGTCATGTATACCTAGCAGATATATTCTCTAGGCGGGGTCGGTTCAGCTGCAGGTGACGGATTGGAACCTCGAGGTCAGCATGTTGAGTCCCGGATAGAATCATGGTCGGAAATATCTGCGGCAGAATTCAGTGATAACTGCATTGACATTTCTGGTGTTTGAGGCGTTAGGACTTCATAATACTACCCACAGTACAATATAGCATTTCATCAGCAGCCTTTCATATGTTAATCTGCGTGTGCGGTTCTCCTGTTTGGAGTTGTTAGTCGAGTGGGTATCATGAGTATGAAATCGCCTCGGCGAAAAACCACGTCACACACAAATGCACTACCCACCTGAAATCCCCTTCTCCACTTTTTTCTCTTCCTCGTAGACCATCCTAGCTTCACAACGGAGCCGTACTCTCCTTCCTTCTCTCCTCACAAACACCAACCATGCCTGTGGATCTCGAGATTTATCCTGAGTTGCATGCTCTTGTTTGCTGAAACGAGTGAATAACGACGGCAAGCTGAAATCATCGAATGTATCAGGTATTTACTGCTGCCATCTCCGGGTCTAGAAAAACATGCATTCCTGACCCCCCAAAAGTGGCATCAAACAGACTACCGGCACATCCGCTCACCAGCTGCCCTATCCTCCGTCCAACCCTGCGGTTTCATTGGTGGGCTTGACCCAGTGTTCCTAAGCGGTCAGGTCGGAGAGATTTTACCACGGCCGCCCATGGCCTGCGCCAGGATAGGTCTCCAATGAACGGACTAGGCCGGATTTGAACCGTGGAGGCAATGGTGGCCAGGCCATCTACCTAGTTGTTTGAAGAGCAGGTTGTTTAAAACAAGGACTGGCTAAGCCTGTGCCAGGGTGGCCAGTCAAATTGCTACCGTGCCGGCCTGATCTACAGTTGCCTAGCGGAGAGTGAGGTCAAACGTTGACCTCGCTCTAACCGCGTAATTCCCCGTTCTAGGCTGCTGTCGCCAACGACCTTGCTGCTTATGCCGATTTCACTCTGCGAGAGGTTAGAAGGTTTATCATTCTCTTCTAAACCAATGCCGCCTTCCTGTCCAGTAGCAGGAGTTTGCTATCACCAACAGCCTTGCTGCATATGCCGACTTCAGTCGGCAATCAACTGGAGGATTCCTCACCCACTTTCAAACTTGGCGCCGCGCGTTTCCGTTCAGCAGCAGGAGTTTGCTATCACCAACGAACTCGCCGCCTATGCTGACTTAGTAAGAGACTAGAAGGTTTCTCATGCCACAGCTAGCATCATCAATCCTGACGGAGAGTGAGGACAAGCCTGCTGCTCACTCTCCTTTAAACTAATGCCGTGTTTCTCTTCAGTAGCGTGAGAGAGTAAAGTGCGTGGCATGGTGTTGCGGAAGCTGTGTCATGGGGTGAAGCGCTGTTACGGAGGTTGTGTCAGAGAAGGTGAGTTCAGTGGACGAGGCAACGCTGTTGTTGCGGAAGCTGTGTCAGAGGGGGCGCTGTTCTTTGGAGGTGTTGCGATGGATCATGAGGTGTTTTTTGATGTTGCTTGTCCTCCATATGCCCCGTTTTCTTGGATAGGCCGATTGGAAGGAATAGGGCTAGAGGCTAAGGTAGAATGTGTCTATTCAAGAAGAAGTATGACGTTAATATATTTACTTTGCGTTCTCCAACCACTTCAAATCAATGCACCCATCTTTTTAGTCTTGGTTTCTCCATCTATACTACAAACAATATGAACAAAATAGGTGATCCGCGAATGCGGTGGCTATGGTTAGCGATTTCTCGCATGAAAAATTCATGACACTATAACATGCAACAATAGGGGTATTCATAGTCATGGAATATGGATCCATATATACGTCACGGAATCGAGGTTCACAGATTGCGCAAATATGGACGCCACACCACTATATGCATGTATACGTACCTGGAATTTTAAAGATGATAGCCCATATTTATTTTAAGAATCCGTACATATACATAAAGCCTAATATCTATCATCGATTTTTGTTGTAACACCGCAACCGCTACCACCGCTGCGTAGCCACTGCACTTGATACAACCCTCGCGCTCAATTTACAACCACTCCAACCATGCTGAAGTTCCCGGTAGTCTTTGGAGGCGGCATAATGCTTGATTTATGATGTATGATGGAGCGTGTGTGCTACGAAGTGTAGGAGTAGTGGAGAAGCACGGCATGCTAGTCAGTTATGATGATGTTGGCATGTGTCGAGTTAGGGCTTCAATGGATGGATGAATATTAAATTTGGAAAGATGTACGCATTCATACGCCTAGAATATGTGTAGAATATGGGAGGTATTCAAACACGTGTATTTTTGGAGCAGAAAGAGGTCTCTATAATTTTTCACAATCTCGGTCCATAATACGTATGTGTGAATACCCCTAATACTATGCACAAATGTACAGAATTGATTGTTAATGGCATAAACCACTGGCAGGCTCACATTTCCAGATTTTCTTATCACTTACAACAGTAGTGAAAAATAATTGTCGGTATATGTATATGAGCTTCAGAGCACAGGTAGCAAGAGAAATAATTTTTCGCTCAAGTTATTTTTCGCATTACAATATGGGTATGGTGTGATCTCACCTGCCATCTCTACGATTTGTGTAAACTCCGTAGGCTTGCGAGCGAGGCGAAAAAGCCTGGGCACGAGAGCAGGTATGGTGATTGATGGCAATGATATGTCAGGAAGATGATGTGCTATGGTAGTGGTGTTGGAATATGCAAAGTTACTACCCCCGCTCAATCTGCGGATGGGGTTATTCTGTGAATGGGGCGAAACAATACCTGCATCCCAATCTGTGAAGTGAGGGGCCATCGATTTCTAGTTTGCCAATTGGTACAAAAAACAACCGTGGCTTAATCTGCGGACATATGCGGACACTTTGAACTGCATCACGGGATATATTGTCTCGCACCAGACGTTACCCGCCCTCAGTGAACCCTCAGCCCTAATTCGCTCCGCTGGGTTGAGATTCTCGTCGGGGCTAACTGATTAGTTTGATTACGGCGAGGTATGAGGCTTATATCACATGACTCTAAGAATCTGGTGCGAGACGAGGGATATTACTCAACTGTGAGTTTATTATCAACTTTAATTTCTAAGCAGGCGCAGTTAATGACACAGTTGGTGATTAACATATCTACCAGGCTTTGTATACTGTGTATGAAAACAAGCTCACCAGCATATCAAACCTCCGCCTTTCAGAGTAGCGATGAGAAAAACGATATGTCTATGTCAAAGTGACGCAGTATGCATGCTGTAACTTGGGTGAGTCGTGTTTCAGCGCTCGGCCTCAAGAGGAAACCTAAAAACTAATAGAGCAGAACTTAGTCCACACTCTCCGAGGAATAAATATATCATACTCTGCCCGGTAATAAGGCGGGGAAACGTTAATATTCCATATCGTTATGGAATCTATACTGTATAGGCTTCCAGTCACTCGGACAGGGTGTGCATACCCAACGTGTCTAAAATCAATATACTCCAACCAGATGCCATATAGCTATGAGCATCAGACCATCCAAACCGCACATAAAAAGGGCTAATTCAACTCCGTGCTATTCCCATGCAACCCCCTTAAACACCCTTAGGCTTCATCTTCGTCCCATAGCGTAGGAAATTATCCTCCATCTTCTTCTTTCCCGAATTATACGTTTTAAGTACCCGGCACAACTCCTTCTTAGCCCACTTTGCGTTCTTATCCGGGAACTCTGCCAACACATTCGCAATTGCCGTCTCTTGTCCCTGTTCATCTAGATTCGTAAACGCAATAAGACGACTCAAGTCAATTCCTGAGACCTGGCGGATCCGAGTGGCGAATTCCATTCGGCGAGAGAGAAGGGGCTTATTTTGATCGCCAGGAGAGAGGAGGGGAGGCTCACGGGTAGGTAGGGCGGCAATTCGTCTTGCGGGGCGGCTGCGGGGCGTTAGTGCGTTCGACAAGTTAGGATGAGGTCTTACTTGTTTTCAGCTCGAGCGGGAGAAGGAGTTAATACATCTTCGACAGGACCGGCGGCAATAGGAATGGATCCCGAGCGGGCCGTTATTGGGGACGGATAGCTTTGCACGATCGTCATCAGCACCTCCTAACAAATCAAAGTGCCCGCGTACCTTGTCTGACCACCAATACTGAACTCAATAGACGGGCGTCCCAAAAATACCTCTTTCCCTTTTACTTCCACATTATCAAACTCTCCACTCCTCCAAGAATCACCAACTTCTGCTGTGACTGCAACAGCATAGAGAATACCAGTACCATACAAGGCACAGTCAAGAACATCCACGCCGCAAAGTGTGTCAAAAAACTCCGGCGTGATGTACCAGATTTCCAAATCGGGAAGATTGACTTCGTTTGGAGGCGTCTGAGGGACTGACTCCAGCTGCAGGTGGTGAGCTTGCGGAGCCATCTGTTGAACCGCATCGTTCAATACAAGCGGCAGATGTGGGTTCGTTAGTACCATGCTAGGGTTGTTGGAGAGGAGCACTTCTTGTGGTGAGACGAATTTGGGGAAGCTGTCTGTGGGATTAATCGTATGAGGGATTGACTCTATCAGCTGACGGGGAGTTTGCAGTGTAGTCGGTGCAAATCCACGATTCAAGGCAGGCATGATTTGTTGGAACGTTGGCGTTAGGGTAACGTTGCTGGAGATGGTTGGCGCTGGTTCTTGCAGTGACTGGAGGTCGGAGAGGCTGCCTACGAAGACAGGTGCGAGATGGATAGAGTTGTGCTGATGCTCGGGATATGATGGAGTTAGTTCTGCAAGTGTACGATTCAAAGCTTGCTGGGCGGCCTCGCTTGGAAAAGGTCGGTATGTTGGGGTGGGAGGAAGGTTGCTGGAGGTATTTAATGCCATTTTATGTCGTTACTTGACGTTGAGGAGCCTGTAAACGTCAGTGGACGGAAGTTGGTTATCGAAGGATATAGACTCCTATACGCAGTTTTGGAGGTTGCAGCTTGTTGTTGTGGGTTGATGGAGTGGGCAATAGAGAAGTGTTATAGTTGTAGTTATTGTGGTCGAACAGACAATGGGGGCGGACGTCGGAGAGCACAATATTGTCACAGGGTATACCGGTTGCATACGACACAATACATTTACTAAGAGAGAAAACATCTAGATTACCCGATTTTTTGATGCCCTTCCCAGATGAAGCATTTATTCCTAAACCTCTCTGGCGCAAAAATCATTATCGCTATCATAAATGGGCTTCTATCATCTCTATTTTTTCGTTGGGTTTGCACGCTTACTTGCCTCCCGGGGGTGGGGACTGTGGGGTTGAGAAAGTGGACGTGCTAGTGGCAGGCGTGGTAGGCGACGCGACTGTGCCCTTATAGGCTCATATTTTTGGAATTATAGTACATTCAATCAGCGTTATCGACAGCGCAGTTGTATAACGCCTTGGGAACCGATCTGTGAGCAAATTGCAGTACATAACAGTGCGGAGCTCCACGGCTCGAGTCCGAGAGCAAGAGTGAGTAGCTGAGTGAGAGCAACCACTTTTGTGGTTTGGTTTGCTCCTTTTTAATTACTACTGCGGTATTCCTCTAGGCGTTGCTAGCACATTATGAGATGTTGTCCAACTGGCCTGGCTGGTGGAGTGGGACGGCGTTTCCCTATAGTTATCAGTGCTTCCTGCCTGGGGTCCATTGCTGTCCACATGTGTGGCAGCGGATCCACCGCTCTTCTTTACCATCTTCTTACCTACACCAGCCTCGGGCCAATGCATCTCTTGTCACGCAGTACATATAGGTCCAACCTTAAGCATATCTACGGTTGTTTTTGTGCCGACCCATCTCTCTTGATCAATATGACCCTACCTTATTGACTTGAGAAGAATGATTTCGTTGACGACACAGCATACCTTACGCTGCTGCTTCTGCCAAAAAATCACTGCAGTCTCAGAGCATAGCGGACTACTGTCTATTGTTTCATTGCTGCCTAATCATTGCTGCAGCATTTTGAGCCAAACATGGCTAGAGTCCAGTGTGATAGACTTAAGACCATTGCACGAGGTACACGTGTATGTGTTCAAAGGAACGAAAAATGCTGTAACCCAACGGATGAGTACTTAGTATACGCAACTTTCGTAACACCATGTCCCCCTTCTTCACTCCTCCTCACTCCTCACCTGCTCCTCCTCCTTCTCCTTCTCTTCCCCTTGCTCTAGAAGTTTGTCAATATCTGCGAGCATTTCAACCTCCCGCATTGCGACCGCATAGCCAGCCCCCACCACACTCGCCATCGAACCTCGCCTCTTCCCTGCCCGAGGACTCGCAACCTCTTCATCCTCACGTGGGCACTTTTTGCCACAGCTACCACTCCCCGGTCCCTCACGACCCAGACCCGCCGCCGCCGGTGTCTTCGCTGCCCCCCGCTTCAACTTCTTAGCCCCACCAAGGCCCCTCCCTTCCTCTTCGTTCTGGGAGGAGGAAGAGAGGTGCCTCTTCCATTTCCCAGCTCGCTCTTCGGTTTCCAACACTTTCACCTCCCCCATATCTGCGATTCCACCCTCTTTCAACACCCACTTCTCCCAAGTCAACTCTGGATTCCACTTGGTGGGGCGAACTCCTCGCTTTTCCAACCCTGCACGACGGACGGAGATAAGAGGAAGTATCTGCTCTGAATTCAACCTCATACGGTCTGAAGGCACTGCTCCCACTAGCTGGTCGGTATTCCGGAGGACCTTTCGGATAATCGGTAGATGTAGACCAAGCGCTTTTCGTTCTGCGTTCGAGGCGATGCGGCCAATGGTCCAACTGTGGCGACGATTAGAGCACTGAGGAATGGCGGTGGCCGGAAATCTTACATGTTCCATCGTGGATCCTCGGCTGGTGGGCAGACATACTTTGCCGATGGCTGCTTACTAGTTCTCTTTTTGGGCGGCGTTATAGTGTTTGCTCCAGGTGACTTGGAATTGGTGGACGCGCTGGGAGTGCTAGGACTGTTCAACGACTGGAACTGGCAAGGATTGATGTCGACAGATGAAATGGATTTTCCCTTGCTATTGGTTCGAGACTTGAGTTGGGGTCTGGCGGCTCCCTTGTTATTACGGGCTCCATGTGGCTGAGGAGTCTTATTGCTCGGTGTCTGAGAGGTAGAGGTAGGTGGTGACGAGCCTGTGACTGAAGACCCATCTGGCAACGGTAACCCTGTAGGAGAGACGCTGTTGTTGATTTGAGAGGGACGGTCTGGTGACCTTCTAATAATGGTAGAAGCCGAATCATTGGCACCCTTGTCGACACTCATTGCATTATGGACGTTGGATCCTGCCGCCGGAGTATTCGGTCGACCACAAGCAGCATCATACAAATTCGGATTTGTCATCCATTCATATTTATTCGTCTTGAGAAGTACGGCAATGGTACTGTTTGCGCGTGTAATATCGTCTTGCCCGACGGAGCCTTCGGATGCAAGTCGTGAAGACATCTTGGTATGTTGCTCGAGATTGATGCTCAGAATGTAGATGAGGAAAATCGAGTGCTGAGAATATTGATGAGGGAAATCGAATATGTAGGTATGAAGAAGATGGAACCGTTACCAGATTTAAAGTAGATGAGAGTTATGACTGAATAGAAGGGGAGGAATATCAAGGGCCGTAGAATTGATGCTTCTATGGGAAGAGCTGGTGGCGTTGAATGCGAAGTAGAAGGGTAGTGAGGTGCGCTCGTAGAATTGACGGTGTAGTAAGAATTCCTGATAATGCAGAATGCTAACGCAGTAGTATTAATGATGCCGTGAGAATGTTGGAGATGTTGAACGCGAACTCGATACAATAGATGAAGCGTTAGCAATTGTGATTGAATGGGAACACGTTAGAGACAATGGCATTAACCTGAGACAAGCTGAGGTTGGTGGGGGTTGCCCTGGACTCGTACATATGATGTCACTCGGACGCTAGTAGTGGCAACTTAGGGCACGACATTTCAATGGCAATTGAGACTGGGGATGCAAGACAATTCAAGTTATACAATTTTTGCCATTCAGACTGTTGCTGCAACGTTATTACGATATTCCATGGGAGGCAAAACTTGGAATCATGGATTGTCACACGTAACCCCAACTTAAATCATATTATCAACTATTGTTCAATCATTACTTTCGCTGCATATAAATCATACTGGGGGGTCTACACGAAATATGGCGCATTATTACGGTGACTCGCGCACAGTGTTACTGAATCACCCTGTTACAGAATTTAGTGTCTGCGTCGCTAATGCTAAAACCTAAACTTGACTTGGGATGAGCTAGTTGGTTGACAGAGTGAAGGCTTACGATCACGAGGTGAAGTTGGCTGCGCTGAACATAAATCGAGCATGGCCAGCGGTTTCGATAGCGCGTTTGACGAAGTTGATGAGTTTCGTTTCAAGCGTCTGAAGACTGGGCGATGCTGTAGCCGTGATTGCACCGTCTCCCCCATATCCTCCGGATGGGATTAACCAATTGAACCCTGCCTCAATGCCGCAATATCTCACTCCCCAGCATCAATATTTCACTTCACGATCCCTACATCGCCTCTTCAAATTCCGTATCCTTCAGTCTCGAATCTGCAGAATCCCACCAGCCAACAGAACCAAACACAACCCCTACCAAACTGTGCTGGCATCCCCGCAAAAGAAATATATCCCGAAAGCTCGATATCAAACTACCAAGAAACAGTATGAACTATCGGGGATGCTAGAGGTAATTGAAGAGGCGGGGGATGAACCCGGGTGTGCCGGCTTCGGGTCCGATGAGAAGTTGAAACCTGTAGACGATCGAGAAGGGGATTTGGGTTTGGGCGAGAGCGATGAAGAGGGGGTGGAGGATAGTGAAGACGAGAAGAGAAGAAAGAATTAAATTTGTTACCAGGGGAGACGATTGATTGTAGGGACTGAAGTTTGGAGTCGAGTAGCGGGGAGGAACAGGATGGCGAAGGGGAGGGGAGAGTCATAGTAAGGAGGCTTGGGGTAAGGTTGGGGATGGGGCATGGTAGGGGATGGGGCATAAGTAAAGGATGGACTTGAGGGAGTGAGTTGTGGAGATGGGGTTCGAGACGTAAAGTGTAAACGGCAGAAGTGTATAGTTACGTACGTGCTGTGTGGGGATAGAAGATGCGGCTCAGTTAGAGAGTTTAGAAATACCGGTTAAAACTCTTTACCGTCTATCTTTGTGACATATCGCTGAGCAAGGAAGGGAATACTAGTTTTACGATAGATAAAAGAAGGAAGGTTATCGACACCGCTAAGACTGAACGTCAATATCACTCTTTCCATACAAGCGGAGGTAACTACTCGAGTACTCCGCTACCCCTGAGACGGGCAGAATCTCTCTCACTCACGACGCCCATGACTCTAACTAGAGAATATTTACAGGTTTCCATGGGCTGAATTGTAGTCTCGGACTGCATACTAACATAGTAGCAGCTGAATTGAAAATTCCATGCCAACAAAATGGGCTGGGGTTTGTACTAAGTCAGGTGATTAAACAGAGCCCGAAACCCTTAACCCTATCAAACCCTCTAGGAGCGAAAGAATAACAGAAAAGGGCGTTCTCACCATCTTCCACGCTCCATGGCCCGGCATTTACCGATTTCTAAGGCTTACACATTGGTACATCGGGAAAGATCATGGATATCGGAGGCACAAGGCCAGCAATTTGAAAGTTCACTGATAATGACCATGGCTCCCGGGAAGGAAGATGGTGGTCCAGGTCACCTTTAAGGGGATATAATGGTGGGTTAGCGTTTTCCGGGTCTCTGCGTTTTGGTCTGGGTCTGGGTTTGAAGAGCAGACGACAAGGCTATAGGTCATATCGTTGTACCCGTCTCATCCGGCGTTCTGTACATCCCCCTCGAAGGATTCATCGGCAAAACACTCGACAACACATTCATACACAGAGCAACAAGGCAACAAAGCAACAGAGTAATGGACCTAGGAAGAGCATAAGATGTTGGGAAGGTACATAACCATACGAGCGACATCAGCATAACGTTCTCATCTAGGGCTTTTACCCTACCTACTCTCACGACAACACTTATATTTAACTTTTTGTGTATCTTCTCAATTAATCATCTTTTCAATCTCTCATCATCATATTCCACAGGTTATAAGCCCTCCCTTCTGACCAATGATACTCTATTGTCTTCAGTGAATCACTACTAAAATAGAGTGCATATCATCTCATCAAAAACGACATCTCATTCTCTCATGTTTACGCGTCTCTACGCGTCAAATACCGTGTCCGATACCGCGTTTGACAACCTCGACTACTTTTATTACGAATCTCAATGAGCATAGTTACTGTACGTAGGCCCTTAAGGTAAAGGATGTCCTCAAGTAGCTCAATCTATGGCGCATAGTCACTAAAGAACGATACCACGTCCACCCGCTGCACCCGCTACGACAAATGCCACTACACCGACTACTCCTAGCCATTTTGATATTGCATATGACTTCGAACTAGAATCAAACGTCTCGGCGTACATGGCACGAATTGATCGTTTCATCACCGAATGGGAGCACTACCGAAACGCACGAGACGTGGATCCCAACACTACAGCACTTATCTCTATCCAGTGGATACAAGACCTATTACTTATAAAATGGATAAGATGATCATGTTTTGTTCTTCAAAGGCCGAATGCGACAGTCTTACGGATGAATCGAAATATCCAAAATTCTACGCTGACCATAGTGGTCGCGAGAGTGATCTTTAGACATGCGGTTTCCGGCGGGCACAAAATCATAGTTGCAACAAGCAGTTTAGGTGTGGGACTCAACTTCAAGGGGGTTAATTGTTGACTAAGGGATTTAGCCCGCAGGTCATTGGGACTAAGGCATGCACGAGACTTAGCGGGCTTGGTACGGAGCTATCTCCCCGCCAGCCTCGGGCTTGGTGCGGTGCCTATCTCCCCGCCAACCTCGGGCTTAGTGCGGTGCCTATTTCCCCGCGAGCCTCGGGACTGATTAGTGCTTTTCTCTTAGTGATTGAGATGATTTCTTTCTTTATATATGTCTATCTTCTTCTCTCTCTGTACGATAGACAGTTCAATCAATTATCATCTTTCTCTCCCTCCTTTGATTGTCTCATCATTAATTGGTAGGAATCGAGTAGCATCTTAGGTTGTGAATGTCTACCATTGTGAGATTGTTGATTACTTTTTGATTGCGTACAACCACTAATACCAATTATTGTTAGGAGCATGGCCACGATAGGTATTGTAACCATGACGCAACTGCATACTGGATGTATGGTAGATAAACACGTACGCACATATAGTTGATCGGTGGGCACTCTCCCGAGTTCACCCTGATTATATGGAGAAGGCTGCAGATCGGTTCAATCAATTAGATACCAGTGTGATGGTGTGGGCCACGGACAGCCTCGAAATACTCTGAATCGGGGGGTAGCTGCAACAGTATATTAACCTCCTGAATGGAAGCACGAACAGACATAACAGTAAGAGATAGAGCTACAAAAGGTAGCTACAAAAGACTTAGAACAGATTAAGCACTGCTGGTCAACACGTCGCGATCAGCTAGTGGTGAAGGTCATAATGCGCATGCTCTGACTGAGATAAATACCTTTACTGAAACAGTGAGGAGCTGGTTGCGTATAGAGGTGATATGGGAGAGGAGATATACAGGAGAGGATATATACGGGAGAGGATATATACGGGGGAGTATGAAAAGGATGGATCCCACCCTCACCAATAATATCTTGTATCAAACACCACTGCGAGGTTAGAACCTTGACGAGTGCGCAACTATGAACCAACATTCACTAAAGAACAGGGTAACTGTATTTACTTACTACTATACTAAACCTACCGCTATGAGGTGCTGCTCCGCTCTTTCAGCCTTCACTAACACTGCCCGGGCTCTCCGGCACCAATCCCAATCCCAATCCCATACAAACCCCATTTGTCATTTATATCACGCAAAGAGTCTCGCACGCACGCCCAGGCGGTACCACACAAAAAGCGAGCTCCTTAAAGCATATCCAAAACAATTTATTTGCTCATCTCAGCTCTCTAACTACCTCATAACCCACCAATGCTAATATCAGGAATAAGAATATTATGTAGTGAAAATAGAAAAAAGTAATAGAAGCTAAGCTAGAGTATAAGAAGATAGACTCGAATATAAGAAGATAGGCTAGCGTCCAGAAGGGGGAGACTGGAAGCATCCAGTATCCATGAGCAGACAGACGAAACCAAGCATACAAAACACCCCAAAATGCATACACGACACTCCTTTCAACTCCAGCAAGGGAAGTAAAATTAAGAAATAAAGCCAGGAAGAAAAGTAACAGACCCAACAACTGCCAAGCACAAAGCCGGTATATACACCAACCACCCCCCACCCACCAAGCTCACACAACATTCTTCCAAAGATCCTTAACATCCCCCCATCGATGTCGTTCCTCACTCGTCGGTTTCACCCCCTCCCCTTGCCACCGTACCTCCGGCTGCCCCGCCCACCGTTCCAAACGAAACCTCCACATTGCATGCTCAACATCCAAACACTCCTTCGCCGTAACCCGGTACAGTCCATCATACCGGAATCCCTCGGCGGGGGCATAATTCTGTGCCCCCTTCTCCCGACTTTTAAAGCTCCGGATTACACGCACCTCCTTCCGCGTTTCCAGCGCGCGGATCATGGATTTTGTCGCATTACTAGGGATCCCTGGACCGCCAGTAGAGGCTTTGTCGCCACGGGTACCACAGTAGTGGATTGTGTGTAGCAGATCTTCGTCTTCGTAGGTAAGGTTTGGGGACTTGGTACCGCCAGAAATAATGATTGAGACAGCGATACCGTCAGAGTCGGCGGAAATCCCGCCTTCGATAACTCCATGAGCACCGTCACGGAGACAGCAGATCTGGAGTGGCCACCACTGTCCGATGACCAACCCGTTATGGCCGCGGATGCGCGCGTTCTTGCGCCAGCGATACCCATCTTCGAGGGAAGAGGAGGTAATCGTTTTTTTTCCGCCGCGCGGCTGGCCAGCAGCGTCGAGGCGTTGGGCGACACGTTTAGTTTTGTTGATACCCCGCAGGAGATCCGGGTCGAAATCGTCGTTGTGCAGCCACCGGTTGAGAATGTATTCGGCGTCCAGGACAATATCAGAGGGGATTTGGAGATCACGGCCGTCGCGGCGAACTTGTTTTAGGACGTCTGTGACGATGTTGCGGTGCAGGGCGTTGACGATGAGGAACGGGATGCGGTGGAGTGTTGTGCGCATGCTCCACAGTTGCCTGTCGGTTATTGTGCCATCGCGGAAGGCGCGGTAGCCAGTTGAGACTTTGTGGGCGGCATTTTCGAGGTCGATGATTTGTTGGCGGGTGAGCTTGGTTTCTTCGACCGGTGACTCTGACCGCCGCCGGATGAATTGCTCGGTGCTTTCGTAGGTTAGTTTTGAGCGTTGAGTTTTCTTCTTGGCGTAGAGGTTGTGGTCGGGGCTTGGGGATCCCCGGCGACGCTTTGAACCGGCGGATGCGCTGTCTTGGTTACGTCGACGAGGCTGTGCGGATGAACTTGAACCATTCCCGCCGACGGGCTGCGACCGCTTCTTGGGCTTCATCGAGAAGATTGAGTCAAGGACGACTTCTTTATCGACAGACTGACCCCTGGGCTCTGATTTTACCTCTCGAGAACTAGACGTCGCATTCGTTTCGCCAAATTCCTTGGAGCTCGATGTCCGATGGTTTTGGCCACGGTTTCGAGAGCCACTTCCGCCACCTGTAGGTTTATAATCCGAAGCCTCACTAGAATCATCATCCGCCGACTCGGTAAGATCAATTGTATCCTGACGAAGAGGACGCGAAGTAGTAACCGAAGCGGTAACCGAAGTAGCCATGGCCTGGCTCGCCCTTCGCGCGACACGATTAAACATTGGAGCATCGGAGTCGGCATCGCTCGATTCATCAGCTGGAACTAAAATAACATCAGCACACACAATCCATCAAACGGAGCCTGGAGAATCCATACCAGTAACGACGCGCTTAGGGCTCTCCGTCTGAAGGTTGCTCGATGGCTTTCTCTTGGCCGCTCTGGTAACCGGTTCTTTTCTGGCCGGTGAGATTGGAAGCTCGGAGCGGCGACGGGGGCTAGTCTGAGCTGTGGGAGCGGTACGGGACGACTCGGGGGCATTGTTCAAACTCTCCTCCTCCTCCTCCTCCTCCTCCTCCTTCTCGACCAACCAAGTTCCAGCAATATCCTTAAGCCTGCTCCCACTCGAGTCCCTAGGAAGCTTATCAGAACGCGAAGTCGTGTTATCGACTTCGACACTCTGCGTCCTGTCACTCGCACTCGAATCGGCCCTGTCCTCCCTCTTCCTCCGCGGCTTCAAATCCCAAATATTTGCTGGCTTCCGGTAGCTCTCTACCGACGACATTTTGAGGATCTAGAGTAGAGCTAAGATGATGCGACGTGAGCTGGGCTCCTATTGGGGTAAGGCACCTTTTATCTCGACGAGCTGCGGGCGTAATCGGCAATGCTAAGGTGGTGGTGAGGGCGGTGGTAAAGACGCGTATACTACAAGACAACGCGAAAATGCTATGCAGCGGGGAAGGAAAGTCTGCTTTGTCAGCGGAGAGCAGGGTATCAGCGTTGTTGTAACACAAGGCGATTAACGGGAAGTGGGGAAGAGAACGAGAGGAAGGAGGATTGGATGCTCCTTCTATCTCTAGGACCAACTTGGAGCTTGGGTGCAGAGCCCGAGAACCTTCAAATCAATATCGCATTTGCAACTAGCCACAGGTACGGACACGGAGTTAAAGTTGAACACGGGCACCCACAGTCACTCGATGTATTTTCCACGACTCGACAAGAGCCATGCTGAACAAGTCATCAATATCACAGCCCAACTTGTCTTCGCCATTCAGAAGCTATACATCAAAACCTTCGCTTCATTTGTTAAGGGCCCGTTCAGTTGTCCAAGTTATATATTGAGAAATATTTCTCTTCCCGGCGGAGCAGATATATATTAACTTGCTGGAGTTTCAGTTGACCAACAGAATGAGAGGGGAAGTGGGCACTTGGAAGTTCTGTGGGTGATATTTCGGAAATTGCCTCCAATGGTTTTTCAAATCACATTTTGGGGGCTAATATAGCTGCAATATCTGTATTAACCGAACACGTACCAAATCTCCAAAGTACAACTATATATACCTTTAGATTTGTATGATATTTTTGAGACATATTGCGTAACCGAACAGGCCCTTAGTACTGAAGACGGTGTCAATTTCCCTATATACGCTTAATTGACAAAGCGGTAGCATCTAGAAATAATTACTTGGAAAACTCCTAGCTCCCATCGACCAAAATAACAACCATATCGTACACATTTTCGATAAAACATACCAAAAACACTTCACATCATCCCCCCATGAACCGCAGTACCCGGCAACTCCGCTGGAGGAACCGACATCTCATGCACTGGCCTCACCGGTCTTACTGGCCCTTCCACCCGAATCTCATCCGACGGCAACTGTGGCGTCTGATACGGCGGCGGATATAATGCCCACTCTGCCTGTGTCTTCGCCTCATACTGCGCTTTATCACCTTCGTTTCCTCGTCCTATCCCTCCCTCCACCGCAACCGCCGACGTCTTCGCCTTTCTCCGTCGCAGGAACAATAGTACACCAGCGATCAGAGCGAGAGCTGCAACACCACCCACCACTCCTCCTGCAATCGCGCCTGTGTTGCTGCTTTGTTTATCGGCGGGAGCTTTTGCGTTATCGCAACCAAGCGCTTTGAGACTGCCGCTGTTCGACGAGCTTTTATTTTTCGGCGCGAGGAAGAAGACGCCAGATTCGTAGTCGACGGCAAGGTAGACCTGTGAGAGGAATGGCCCGCCGAGTTGTACGATAGGCTCGGTTCCTGACGCAAATCCGGCGGTTCCAAGGCCAGCTTGCTGGTAATCTGCAGCGAATTAGAGAGAAGTCTTGCGGTGTGAATCATAGATGCGTACTTTTTATATCCTTCCATCCACCTACGGGTACCAACATCTTTCGCTGCTCCCAAAGCTCGTCGTGAGGAATCGTCACCGAGAAGCCTCCATCAAGCTCAAACGCCATCGTCTCCGACTTTGGAAAGTCATTGGAGGAGGAGTTGTAGGTGTAATACTCCCACGTGGCGTTGACAAAGTTCATACCCTTATGTTTTTCCAGCACCGTCTTATTAAATCCGCCCTGTACCTCCAGCGGCAATACCAGCGTCCACACCGCCGGCTCGATGCACGCCGTGAACGTCTTGGAGTTTAACGAAACGCCGTCGAACTTCACAGATTTGACCTTGACCTGGAGCGGACACGGGATGCTCTTGTCCGCGAAGATTGTAAAGTTCTGTGCTTTGGCGAAGTTGACGCGAGAGGGGTTGTAGCCGCCAATCACGAGCTCGCCGTCGGAAGCGGGAGCGCCGATGTTGCCGTAATCGAAGCCCCAGGTATGGCTGGGCGTTATGTTAGCGGCTACGGCGGCTTCAAGGAAGCGACTATCCGAGGCGAGACCGAGCATTCCCGCGCCAAAAGGGAAAGAGGCGTTGTTGATTATTGTGATGGGATAGCCGAAGATTTGGATGCTCTCGCCTTGCTCAGTGTCGAAGCGCATGGTATCCCAGCCTCGGGGGAACGCTGTGAGAGGGTCTTCACCTAGACCTAGAGATTCATCCGATCATGCGAGTTAGCTTTGCAACATACATTTAACAAAGTAACAAAGTAGTACTCCCCCCACAGAACGGGGACGATCTACATCAATTCCCTCAACACCAATTCCCTCAACACCAAATCCTTTAACACCGAATTCCTCAATACTAATGACTCGTACCTTTGTAACTCTGCATATGCAACGGATCAAACCCCGGGTTCTCAGCCGAGCCATTATACCCCACCGTCCCCTTATCCGGCGTCCACGACGTACTCTCCTGTGGCGAAAACAAACCTCCCCTCCAAAATACGCATTCTCGGAATGCTGGATCGCTGGAGTTGCATATCTTTGGCCCATCCGGCAGGAAGGTTGTATTGATAGTCGTGGCGACGTTGATAGAAAGCCTTTTCTTTCCGCTCCCAAAGCTCAGGTCAAGGCCACGATGGGCACCGGGAAGCTGGGGGTCGTGAAGGATTGCGACGTCGCCGAAAGGTATTGAGAACGGCTGAATGCTGCCTGTGGATACAATCTGTTTAGCTCAAGGGATTCAGAGCACAGGGAGGGTCTTACAGTTTTTGGGTGCTAGGAATGCTGCGGAAATAAGTGATGGTATTAGAAGGAGAGTGCATAACCGTGATACTACTGATGTATGGGGCGTCATTGTAGAAACAAACCTGCTGTTGGTGAGAATGGATTGCAGTTACTTTTGTTTGTCAAGAGGGAGAGGCGGACATTATGAACCCTCTCCACCGCAACCTTGCATCAGAGTGACGGAATAAGTAACACCAAAATATAGAAATGGCAATAAGCAGGTATACGGCCGAACTAATCCCTGGTGCATAAAGTGAAACGACATCACCTCCCCTTATTCCCTAGTCAGCAGGCGGTGAAATAAAAGTATCCGCTAAGTAGTTGGGTGGAGTGGTAGAATAATATCCAATCATAGCCGGCTACGTGCCGATGGGATCTTAATGCCATCGTTGATGCAGAACACAATTGCGGATGTATTAGCAATTGCAATGCTATCGCTGCTGCGTTATTGTTATGGTTATGGTTTTGTAATGTTGATGTTGTGGGTCAATTGATACATTTCCGGTGGTTGGGCAATAATGCACATTCGTGGTGAAGATTTTTACCCCTTCAATCCCACGCAAACCTGTTCTTGTTTTAATTCAAAACTCACCCACTTACTTCATGCGGAGAAATTTTTAGCAAAAGCAAAACTGCAGTCTCGTAAACCTGCCGTCTGCTTTCCGCCTAAATCCGAACAAATTCTAGGAACGAGGTAAGTCCCTACAAACCCGTCAGCCCATACAAATTAAAAAAGGGGCTAGTAGGGCTATTATCACGAATATTAGATTACCAGTCTTCCATTATTCCATACGGAGGGTTTGCGCGCCGCGGCTATGGTTGTACAGCACATCAAATCTGACAGCCGGGCTAAACAAGCACAACATACCGCGGTCGAAGAAAGGAGAAAAGCTTAGCTCCTGTATGCTAACTGGTGACGCGGTGACTTTGTACTTCCAACAGGGTTGGTTACGTTTGACATTTGACGTGCCTCTCTGCCGCAGTAGCAATATTGCAATTGATCCAGTAGTTAGGTACGGCGGGTAATGTGACCTCGGTGCAGGGATCCTTTGGAACTACCGCGATGCGGAGAAGAGGTCTCGAAGGTTTTGACTGGGGCGAGTGTCACTGGGTTAACCTTATCCTGGCAAATCTCTAGTTAGTCTGTCAAACGGCTTCTTCAAACTGGCGCTTAGCCGAACATCCTAAGGCAGTCTGACGGATAGCTGTTTCCGCTGGGAGGTAGCGAACCGGTCACGTACTGGCGCTGGCGCGGTTTCAGGCGCCTATTCCTCAGGCCTAATTTGAAGTTAAAATTCGCTAATCTGAGTACTATGACTTGTGCTAATGGTGCTGGGGGCGTGGAGCTACTTACATTGTCCAACTCTTTTGGCAAACGCTTGTTTATATATTTACAGGTCCCAAGTTTAAACCCCTCAATAAGCGCTTCAGACGGTGGATGTCGCGGTTAGGTTACTGCAACCGAGCGTCGAGCGTGAATCGTCACCAGTTTCTGCCTACGTATAAGGCAGCGCCTAATTGCAAACGAAAATATTTCCGTCGATCTTGATACTCCTATACGAATAAAGCGTTATTGCAATAGTTCTGGCAAAGCCAATTGTTGGAAACCGAGCGGTACTCGGGGTAGGTAAAAGTGGAACATCCCAAACCAGAAACTGGGTTTTGGGGGGAGAACAGGGTAATAACTAGGGGGCAGAGGCTAACACAGATGTCGGTGCAAACCTACTATTTGCAGTAAGCACCGAGGAATGCTTTACCAAAGATGTACGTGGTGTCCTTGATAATTCCCCCTTTTGGCGGTAGCTAGGTAAAAATGGGGTGTACCCCGAGTACTTCAAAAGTGCAATTGCAGTTGTTTCCTCAAATCAGGCTAGCATACCTAGTACTGGAAACTATTTAGCCGATTATACTTCTGTAGTCCGTCCGCAGTGGCTATGTCCTAAGTGAATTGCAATTCAAAGATCGTCAACACCCGGTGAGGCTCCCACGTAATTACCCCTTTTATTTCGTCCATAACTCGGGCGGCCTCGGAAAGTCTCAAGATAGCATCAGCGCATACTCGTATTGGCTGCATTCCAGGTACTCTAATTTGAATCTAAAAGGATGCAGTATGGGGGTGCATACCGAGCTATTGTCTGTGTGTAGGATGTGGCCCACCGACGATGGCATATAGGTAGTGAACAGTTGAAGTATCTTAGTCTCAAAGTGTTATATTTACTAGAAGTACCTCTTAGCACTAACAGCTGCCAAAAGATACTTGACGGATGGTTTACAATATGTTACTAAGCCCAAGTATCCCCTAAACTGTAGCTATGGGTTTCAGGGCCGTTTAGCCCCCGGTCAGCTGTTGCCTTGGATGGTGGATAAGACATATGACGGCATTGCGACAATGGGTGACTTCATTTCAACCGAGTATTCACTGAAAAGGAGCCAAAGCATTAGAATTCCAGGTCAATCATTGCCAATCGTTAGCACATGTCAATCGAGAATTCTGGGCTCTCACGGCCCCGAGCTGCTGGTTTAAGGGATAAAGTACAGAACCACTGGATATAGGATTATTTCCGGGCCATAATAATACATCTACAGCTACTATGCATATCATTACTATAGTCTCCGATTCTAAGATCAGATTCTTGGTCATTGACTCCAAACCGTGGCAACACCACCTTTGACGTCAAGTCGCTTCCTTCGTCACCGCAGGGCACCATCCAACTTTCATCAGCACATTCATCCTACCAAGACAGTCATCGGCTCGGTGAGGACTCACTTCCGCAGCAGGAGCTCCCAAAATACAGGTATTATGGTGACTTACTCTCGCCTTTGATCTTTGATGCAACACACCACTTGGTTATTGGTACCACTCATACCCCTCCGCCACGAATAGGAATGCAATTTTAGGCCCGTTGTAGGTCTAAGATCTGCTTCCTCGCATTTGGAGCTTCACAAGGAATTGTTTTGGAGCGTGCTACATTGGGAGAATGACTGCATGCTTAGATGAGGATTGCGCGGCTGTGATTACCAACTAACTTTGAATAACTACCATATATATGGGTCGATAAAACGTGTAAGCCTACTGAAAGGATGTTTTTGGCTACAGCTCTTATACTACTCTTATGATATTCCTATAGAAAGGGTTTGTCCGTGTTGTCTCGTCTCCAAACTCTCGTTGCCTTTACTCGCAAGCTCGCTCTATAGATAAACGAGGTACGAGTGGCAATACTACTGGAGGTTGGACACGAGACAATTGTTCGGGTATAAGTCTTTTAAAATGTTTGTATAAGAATGACATTGGAATAAATCTTTTCAATAGGCTTACAAGTTTTATTCAGCCCGCTATACGGTATGTATATATCCCTCTTCAAAGCTCCTGAGATTGATCCTGTGAGATGAATGAGGTGTGGTGTTCACATCCCCAAATCCAACCGTGGGTTGATAGACTTGCTAATACTGGGGGTTCAGGGCTGCAATGCAAATAGAGCACCGATGTGAATTCACAAATTCAGGATAGATTGCAGGCCACTTATTGTCGAAGCTGATTCCAAATGGATTTTGAAGTCCCAATCTCAGATGTTGTTTGTATGTCACTTGACGGTTAATTTATGCTAATTAGCTGCAGTTATGGGTGCTCGGCCCCCGGCTAACCATCTAGCCGACACCTTATATTGATTACCTCGCAGTTTGCCTAGATACCCAACACGCAGACCATCCATAACCTTTTAACCTCTTCAACCCCGAGAGATGGCACCCGTTGACTACAGCAGCCTCAAATTCAACACTATCGTAGTATCAGCATCGCCGTCAATCGCAACAGTCACTCTAAACCGCCCGTCCCGACTCAATGCATTTACAAAAGAGATGGCGGGCGAGCTAGAGATGGCATTCGGCCTTCTTTCCGAAGACGAACGGGTTCGCGTCGTTGTCCCTACTGGCGCGGGCAGCGCGTTCTGTGCAGGCGCCGATCTTAGTGGCGCTATACTCACAACAGCGTCACCTAAGGACCATCGTGATGAGTATGTTCTTTCTTCCACGATTCTTCAGTAGCTAACGGGATGCAGGGGAGGACTTGTGTCGCTTTCCATCTACCGTTGCAAGAAGCCCGTTATCGCCGCTATTAACGGGCATGCTGCCGGAGTACATATTCCCGGTTTCCTACTGAACAAACAGACGAACATGGCAGATCGGAATCACCATGGCACTTCCATGTACTATCCGCATCACACATACCACGGCAAAAATCGCCTTCCCATTCGCCAGCCGCGGCCTAGTTCCAGAAGCTGCGAGTACTTGGTTCCTTCCTCGCCTTATTGGCCACTCACGGGCGTCGCATATCCTCACAACAGGTGAGACGCTTCTCGGAAGCGACAAACTCCTCGAAGGGCTATTCTCGGAGGTGCTTGCGAAGCCAGAAGACGTTCTTCCGCGCGCGTACATTATTGCCGAAAAGATTGCAACCCAGGCTTCGGTGGTGTCCGCGTACCTTGTCAAGGTGATGCTGTTTCACACTCCCACGACGCCGGAGGAGACGCACTTGCTAGACTCGAGATTACTAGCAGAGCTCTATAATAGGCCGTGAGGTTCCCGAGCTAAAGTCAATGAGGATGGGCTGATCATAAGATAGGGACAAGAAGGAAGGGATCGATGCGTTCTTGCAGAAGCGTGTGCCGAACTTCACGGCTTCTATAAAGAAGGATCTGCCCGTGAATGTACCTTGGTGGCAGGAGGTGGACACGAAGGTGATGAAGTTTACTGGAAAGCTCTGAGGCCTACGACGGTGGCAACGATTCTACCCTTGTATGGATTTTATTGGCGTGTCAGATATTGGACCCGATCGAGTCAACTGTTCTAAGCGTGATGTCTGCCTTGAGCCAAACCAACCAATGAAGTGCAGAAAACCATGGGTAGTGAGCCAAGCTTTATGCAGGCTGATGCACTGTACTCGGCGAACAGTCTAAATACGGCAGGGCACAGCCGAGCTCACATATCAAAACGCCAAATTCGGCACCTTGAATAATCATCATATGACTTCTCTGCAATGAATTCGGATGCTTTGGGGGACTCGAAATGGAATCCTGTGAGGAGAACTGCACTGGCCTCGTACCCCGGCCCTTGATCTCACGTGATTTTATACTAACAGAAACTATGAGTCTGATCCAAATTGAGATCATGAAAAAAGTGAGGTGAGAGGACCTGGAGACATGACTCCACCAAAAATTCAAATCACCTCCAGAGAGCTGAGATTTTGGGGGGTATTAGTTTACAGCTACCTGAGTCAATGCCGAGTTTTTTAAAAAAAATCCACCAAATTTGCACTCACTGCAGCCTTAACCTGAACCATAACCCAGTTACTCTCTTTAACTTTGCACATGTAGTTTTGTCCAACTTGCTTTGAGCCCCATATAAACTCTTTTTCCCTTATTCTAAACTCTTGTTTCCCTGCAAATCTATCTGGTACAAATCTGTGGTATTGAGATTTTCACTGGATTGATGAGATCTTGACCCAGTTGACCCATGAACCTTTGTGTGGAGCGATGTCTCTCACACCTTCTTTACCCCTGCAACACTATTCCCTTTTTATCACTTCCACTTCCATCTTAGTGCATATACATTGAGAGCTTGATTCGAGGCCAACGAATCTCCACACCACTGTTCCAAATGCTAGCCGCAGTTATTCCCCCCGCGTCGTGACAAATCAGTTCTTCAGGCATCTGACCGGGTTTTGTAATTCGGCTTAATTTTAGCCGGTATTTAATTATGCATTTAGTACCTTACGTGTCAGACGTCAGACTTGTCTTGCATTGCACGAACCTCCTAGTACATAGGTATATATCAACACCTCCCGTCTCGCCTGTCCTACGACCCTACATTTACGAGCCTACGAACAAACTCACGAACATAACGCATTTACTCACGAACATTCATACCATATCTTACGCATCAAACCCTCATACAACCACACACAATGCCACCGATAACACTCTCCGCGCTCCTCCCGATAAGTCTGTTCACACTGATCGCCTGGCGGATCGTAAACCCGCTCCCATCATCCTCGTCGTCACGACATTCACGGTTCGCAGCGGCGGCGCCAGAGGCCGCAGCACGGTTACGCGGCGATGTACCACCACCATCAGCCAAGAGGAGGATATCCTCGTACATGGGGCCGACGAGCGTGATTCTTTCTGAGGTTGTAGCGAGAGGGAAGAGCGGGGGTGCTAAGGGTCATCGAAGGCATGGGAGTACGCCGGGACGGATGCAGAGTGGGGGAAGACATAGGAGGAATGGGAGTCTGGGTGGTGAGAAGAGGTGAGACATGGTGCGGGGATGGTTTGATATGGAGTTCCTTGGTTTCTGAACACGGCTAACTCGGCCAATGTGAGACATGTATTCATTGATTTTTTTGTATACTTATTGATGGGGTATATTTTTTTGGTGTGCTATCTACTCTACATAATGTAATAGAGTCACCCCAAGACAGTTAATAAGATTTCGTGTCGAACGAAGGAAATGGTAATTTACCTTGAGAATCTCGAATTGCGAACAAGACTTTTGCTGCGAGGGAGAGTAGAACCGTCAATGTTTCAATACACTACCCTTAGTCACACAAGTGCTGTATTATCCCTCCCAACTTTCCAGTAATCCCTGAAACCGTTTAACCTTCATGGTCAGTTGCCGTGTCATATCAATGAGCTTCCTCTTGCGCTAAATCCAGATCTACCGCTTCTAAGGTAACACAGGAACTCCCGCAAGTTCAACCATTCCCGATAGCTCTGACGTTGTTATCCGTCTGATATCTCTGCATCAACACCCTTGTCCCAAACTACAACCTTGCTCCTCTTTCTCAGTCCCGAACAACACCGCATTACTGCGATTCACATCATTGAGGCAGCCCGGCACTCACGATTTAAACACCCTACACTACATTCCCGTAGACCCCCTAGACCCCCTGTGTGCCCAGTCGCGGATTAATCATATTTGGTATCATTGGGTGGACAAACACGTGGCAGCCAAGTTTGCCCTGGTTGTTGCCTACCTCGCCGTAGCAGTAAGATATCTGCCGGAACATCCCGCGTTTCGTGGCGAAATCGGGCCTGGCGTATTTTAGTGAGGACGAAGGTCACCGCGATAGCGGCTCCGCAAAAACGGAGGTCTGAGGAAGTAAAAGCTGGGCTTGCCGATATAGTCGATGAAGAGTGTGGGACCGGTGGTGCCGAGAGCTGCTTGTAGAATCCACGCAGAGTGCTCGACGTCGGTGCTAGGATGAACGTATCTTGGGTTTTGTCAGTCGGGGAAGAAAGCGTGGCGGCAGGTGTTCGTGCTTTGGAGCGCGAGACTGTTCATCGGGAGGGCATTGAGATGGATATGGATGTGGAGGAATGGTGGGATTGGATACTAAAGCCTCATGCTATAGGTAGGTTGGAGTGGATATCGTCAGAATGTTGCCCGGATCTTCTGCCAAGTGTGAAGTCAGTCTGGTGTATCAGCTGTTACCTTGGGTGGAAGTTGTTGAGTTCTGCAAAACGATAGGACGAGGTGATGAACTGGATAAGGGTTGTTCAGGGACTGTTTTCATTTCATGGTTCTTTTAGGAAAATCAGCACAATCTCACAGGTGCTCCGCAAAAGCAGCTTTCAGTGTCACTCGGGCCCACATTTTACGCTATGCTAGGATTTGTCCACAAGTACTACATTACATTCCAGTGTAGCTAGTCAGTGGAAGAAATGGATCCCCAAAGCACACGTGAGCTTCGATCTTCCGAAGCTTGATGATATTGGTTGGCATCGAAAACCCATTTCAAGGGAATGGCTTGCACGCACATGGTGTGTGCTTATTGCCCTGTATGTGGGAGTCATAATCGAACTGGTGTACAGCCGCTTCTCTCTGCAGCTCTCGTTCTTAACTTTGGCTGGTTGAACCTGTGTGGGTCACTATTTGTCACTCGACACTGCACAGAATGACGTTTCCGGACATCCCCCGACTTTCTTCTTTGTACTCTCAAGCATTGGGTTTTAAATTTCATAACAAGTTTTCTGTGGCAGTTTTAGTTTACGTGGGGCCATTCTTTAAGTCGCTCATTGAGAGATAGGGGAATCACTAGGTATCACCACCCCGTAAACTGTGTGTCTACAACAAGTGATGCAATCATCACAACATTTGTATATGATCCGCCTCCGTGTTTTGACCTCGGTAGAAGTCGTGGAGGGTATAGTGAGGGTGTACCGGAACTGCACTGCCCGAGAGAAAAGCGTCATCCTTGGGGACTGGTCGACTAATACTATCTGTCTATATTAATTGATGAACAGGAGTGTGCAAACGTATATGGCAAACCCCCGTTTCGGGTAGGTGTAATCCAAATATATCGATGTACCACCACAACCAATTTAGATGCCACCATCATACCTGTCCAAACCATGTCTAACGACAATATTGATGTGCGATGGGACTTGAATCTGTATGAATGGATTGCGAGCGTATAAGATGTTGATTTTATGCTTGCAGCCACGATAGCACTGAGAATCACAGACCGGCGCTCAAAGGTTACACAGTGGGTGATTTCGGCTAAGACAGTCAAGTTGCCTGGGGGTGGGCTTGGTGGGTTAGTGGCCCTCCACTATGTAGCGGGAAGTGGGGAGGTACAGTTTTGCTTAGGCGGTTAGTGGCCCTGTGCCCTCGCTGAGGAAGTACCGGGGATGGGGGAGAAAAGGCAGTAATGGTTGCATGCACATATTTAGCTTCGCTAAATAAATATGATTACAAACAAACAAATAGACAGTCAATTTTGGCAATCAATTAGGCAGCGAACTTTACAAATAGACCAGAAATTATGGCTAATTTGAAGGGAGTACATTGCAGAAACTTGGAGGATACACAGCAAAGTAATCACGATTGCAAGATAGGGACTACAGATGCATTTGGAGAGAAGATAGATTCCCAGCACGAAACATTCCCGAATGATAATCAACTTCTCCATCCCGAGGCCGCACTGTAGGTCACTCGTTTGAGCACGTGCATTATTTTCTTGAGCCGCTTCCTTCGGCCCCTGCCAGGAACCATCAACATTTTAATTGAGTCCTCCTCACTATAACTTCCACGTATGATAGTTCTCAATTGCAGATGAGTATAAATTAGTGATGACTTCGCATTGTGGCTGTGTTACCAACGTGTCCATAGCGCATCGGTAAACGTCCAATGTTTTGAGATGATGTGCATAACGCCACGCATCCACAAAATCAAAAAACAAGGCTACCACGTCGCTCGCGTCAAGCTTCATGTCGGTCGTGCAACACGTGTTACTAAAAATGAACACGTCGTCCGCCCTGTCTACAAGCACAGAGCATGATGAGATAGATACTGAGATCTAGGGTCGCCGATGCCTAGCAAGGGGCACAAGGACATATTCTAGAAGTCAGGGTATATACGACAAGGCGACACCGGATAGAGTCTCCCGAACGCTGGTAAGCCCAAATTCATGAAACAAAATACGAATTAAGCATAACACATAAAGTGCCAAAGTACTAGTCCAAGCGAGAGGAGCAGTGGAGAACATCGTCATGATCAGTGCATGCGTACTTCAGAGATGCATGCGTACTTCAGAGAAAGAGGGGTCAGGTGCGCATTGTGCACACTTGCATTCGAGAAGATACAGCCTTGTTTCTGCGGGCGGGGGATGCCGCGCATGATGTGCAACGGTTGCTGGGGGGTTATCAGTGAGATACAGTAATTCGTATGGAATGGGTGCGGAGATGCGAGGAGTTCGAGCAATTGGTATCGAAACCCCATTTCTAGCTATGATTGCGCATGCGCATATGGCGAGGCAAACTCATTCACCGGGTGAAGGTTTAGGCAACAATGTTCTCATAAGTTTGAAACATGCTGTAAGATACGAATTCATGATTCAGCTAGAAATAGCGGTTATAAACATTAGAGCTCATGTTGCGGCCGTAAATATCGTACAGTTCGTAAGGCTACATAGCATTCAAATACCCCCAAACACCATAACCCAGACCAAATAAACGCTAAAATTTGAATGAAAGATGCCTCCCCAATTATGAATAATTCAATGGAAGTACTGTCGTAAAAATCCTAATAATCCTGATATCTCCTATATGATTGCTCATCATGTCGCCTCCCTGTCCCATAATTCACACCAGTCTCTGGCCTTCCACCGGTAGTATTTCGTCTCTGTACCCCTGGAGGCATTGCAGCTCTCGGTCCCATATGATTTGAATGTCCCATAGGCCCCATGTGTGAGCGATGGCCCATAGGCTCGTCGAATTCGCGCTGGCTCTCAAAGTGGCCACCCTGTCGTTCAGGGAAGCCTTGCTCAAATTGTCCACCAGCCCTTGTCGGCGGCATTTTAAATTGTGGCGGTTCGAATTCATCGTCAAAACGTCCGCCGTGACCACCGTGACCGCCGTGGCCACCGAGACCACCGTGACCACCGAGACCTTGACCGCCGCCGTATTGTGCACGTGGGAGTGGTGGTATGGGACCTCCCATTGGCGGCGCGGGTGCCATTCGATCGTTTCCGTATCCGTGCGGTGCGGGATTTGCGGTATTCGAATATCCATGCGCGTTGACGCCACCTTGGTACCCGAGCGGCTCTACCATTGGTGGAGGTGGTGGCGGTTCAATCGCAAGTGGCTGCTTCTGCGGATGAGACGAATGATAAGGTTGGGCTTGCGGAAAGGACGAAAGATGAGGCTGGACTTGCGGGTAAGACAAATGTTGAGGCTGGACTTGCGGGTAAGACGGACGTTGAGGCTGGACTTGTGCGTCGAACTGTCCGCCAGGGTAACGCGGTGGAGGATTAGGAACATAGGCAACCAAATTTTGACCAGGGAAGTGGAAGTTCTCTGAGCCGCGGTGGTGATATTTTTCGGTTGAGCCTCGCGTAGAATAGCTGCGGTCTGAATATTGATCTGAATGGCTCCGTTTAGGCTTGCTTTTGTAGCCGTATGACTGCGACCTGACAACTCTGGAGCCTCCATCCCGGGTTTTCTTCACATGGTCAACCTGGACCCCTACGCGACTCGGTATACATAGGCACATCGTTGGTTGAGTGTGGTAGAAAGCGGGGCGTGGGACGTGGTTGAGGTTGTCTGATTGGGGAGAAGGCGGTTGGCAATTGTCGCAGAACTCTTAACGTATCCTTATGTTTTCGTGAGGGTTGGAACCGATTGCTTCGACTGACCACGGAAACAGCAGAGGGAAACGCTCGACTTTATGGTGATCGAGCTTCTCCATCTATGCAGCACTTTGTTGAGACACGTTCTGGCTTCTCTGCTGTTGGCAACAAAGATAACAAGGCGTACAATCAGACACTGCCAAGGGTAAGCTGAAGTGGGACATCCATGGCCACGCATATGCAACCCCCGACGTCATTGATCGTTAAATAAAGCGATTGTATTCGGCTACTCTATAGGAAATATCGTTACGGGATGAAGATAGAGTCTGGATTCCCATCTAAACTAACTTGCTGTGATGAATAAAAGCCCGAAATGGTAGTAAAGCCTGATTTTTTCGGGTTGTTATAGCCGGGTGAGATCTTATACTAGTTATTAATGCCATATTAGGCATAGTCATATATGTTGTGCAGATAAAGTTCATGGGTAAATTCCGGTAAATAATACGGTTCGGTTGGCAGCCTTAACCTCAAGACTGACAAGCTGATAGGGTTTTCCGAGGCGTCCCAGGAGACAAGATGTCGGTACTTGACCTGGTCGTACGGTATCTCGAGTTTGCTTTCTCCTGGTCCTCGAGGTTTTTGAACAAAAGTACCGCGCGCGGCCGAAAATCGGGATCATCGCCGCAGATGAGAGAATTTTTGTGTTCTTTAGTGTAAGTTTTCGTTTGTAACAGGATTCGGCGTCGTAATGTTCATTCGTTCGCCTTAAAGCAGCTTAAAGCAGCTAATCGCATCGCGCATCTGCATCGTCTGATGTCGGGTTTTGTGACACCATCATCGGAAACGAGTTGTTCGTGCATGGATGCCCATTCTGGCGGTGCGAGATCGATGGAACGCTGGGTGCGTGCAGGAACCCAAGAATTCTTCTGAGCATGGGGTTATTATTTATTGAGGCCCTAAAGGAGACGAAATACTGGGAATACATACTGCATATGCAGGAGAATGAACGGATTTAGTGGGGAATTCGTATTCCAGATCAATGCCCGATAATCTCTGATCGATAGTGCTGTATCTTTGTTTGCGCTGGATCAATCGGTCGGAGTACTCGAGTCCAGAATATCGCTGGTTTGAGCATTTGTGAAAACTGATGAGTCCAGTCGTCGATTTGCTGACGGTGAAAAACAAAAAACTGCGCTGAACATGTCAACGGAATGGGAAGCAGCCAGTGAGAGTGCTTAGGAGTTAACCGCTCCAGCGGGATTCGATTGTGCGCATGGACATTCGCTGTCAATGCATCGTCTAATCAGCTTTCCAGCCTTCTCATGATAAGGCAATGCAATAAAATCCAATCTTCTCACACCATGCAGATACAAAAGCTGTAGTCGATCAACACTTCAGTCTGAATCTATAGACATACTAGAATTATTGGCTCATCGAAGTGGGGTGACGATTCCCGTAGGCATCAGCCTAGCACTCCATAATTTTGTAGCCAACTCACGAGATGATTCTCGGTTATCACATTCGGAGTGTTCTGTATTGCTACTGCAAGTGTCGAATTTCTGCGTAGGCACTGTACAACCTAATTCTTGATTCCATAGATAATACGCTGTACGATACTGCTGCAATGTCTATGCAGACCGCATATCTGGTCCCAATTGATACTCTTCGGTTGATTGGGAATGTTGATACCGGTAGATATCCCCGTCGGCGCATTTGCTAATTGATGGGGGCAAAAGCAAACGTGATTCGAGACTTCTGTCTAGATGAATGATCCTACGACAAATTTATCTAAGCCATTGAAAAAAGTGCATCCTGGCGTAGAAAGGCGCGGCCAGTGGCGTACGTTTTCGTACACTCCGCACGAATAAATATGGTGGACGGACTTCTGTAGAATGTACTTATTGCACCGCACGCCCTCTCAGACAATTATGTATCCATAATTGCATCTAAATTCGAGAAGCAAACTGCTTGCTGCGAGCGGGAATGTGGGTGACTGGGAGGGCGGTGGATGGAGAGCTGGGATCGGCTCGAATTATTATTGCATAGGATGCTAAAGAACGTCGTCATAATGCAGCAATGCCATCATATGGATTTATTGATACAGTGTTTTGTTTGGTGGATGAAAGCTGTCAATATGTTTGTTAGTCCATGATACTTAAAATTACAGCGCGACCGCTTAGGAAGAGAGAAGGGAGGAGGGGGAGGTCATAGGATTATGCACCACCAATAAGATCCACTATTGAGCTGTCAATCCGACTATGGGTCATATGGACCCGTGGTTTTCATCAGACCTGTAACGAGCCACAACCACACTGGTGGGGTGATCATTCTAATGAAGCTGGATGACACATCTGAACATCGAACAACGGAGTCAGAGGAAGCTGCAAATTTCACCGAAACAACAGGATCGGCCCCGATGAATCCCGAAACGGCGGGAATACGCGGTGGACTCATCTACGCCCTTTAGTAGTACCCTCTTTCGTTAGCTCGACTCGACTTTGACTGTACTGACGATAGTATTTAGAGTAGTAATAGTAAATTCTAGCTAAACAACTCTTCTAATCACGGTGGAGGATGACTGACCGGGGGATGTTGGTGGCTGGTGGCGCTCGTACCCCGTTGCTCACCGCGGTAACTGTTTGTGTAGAGGTCGGGAGGAGAGGATCCGATCATGGCAAAGAGTGTCTGACATGGGTTGGCTGTTCGACACGAGATCTCTGAAAGGATGCGGAAGGTATTGAAGAGGTGATGGCGATGAGAGAGATTTTAAGGCTGGAGTTTCCCCAGTATCCAACCAGTTTCCATGTACCACGTGATACGTTTTAATCATGAAAGCTCACCCGGGTTTCTATGAACTGTGGTAAAATGGGGAGATTTTGATAACAAGGCATACTAGTACTCTGACAGTTGATAGAACTTCATACGGATAGGATAAACCCCATTTCATGTAAGAGTAGGTATCCCTGCATAGGAAAGCCTGGGGGTGAATCTCAGACACTACAAAAAGTACGTGGTTCAACTGATGGGTTTATATTTGCAAAGCTTTAGGTACAACTGGTCCTTCTGCAGAACGTTCTCTGCCTGACAGCGAGGATGAAAGGAGCTTGTTTAATCAGGACCTTCCTTGTGGTTTGTTTCCATTCCAATCCACAGTACTGAATAAATATCGAAATCAAAAGGTTTTATAACGAAAGTATTATGATTCTCTTCACAAAACCAAGCTGTGTGCTTCTACCCCATTTCCAATGTTGTGAGTATACCCTGCTAAGTTAATATTTCCGTAGCTTTATGAGTTGGCCAATTTAAACTTTCCGTAGTTTCCTTCATAATTTTGGACTACCTAACTGAAGATACCATTTAAGGGCCATATGTTGTAATGGCTTGCACGAACACAGTATCCTTCACTAAAGTATATCTTAGAGGTCGCAGTTTTCAAGTCTGCGCTGGGCCATTTTTTTGCTGTTGTCTTCCATTTATTCATTTATTCATCATGTTTGTCACTCGGAATGAATGATATCAGGGATCCATGCCAACGAGAAAAACATTCAGGGTAGAACAATTGATGCAGTCGACAATGGCTCCCAACACAACGCGCCTCAGTCTGAGGAGGTAGAGCTCTTGACCGTGCAGAGCCTTGGGTAATAGCCTGGAGATCGTGGAGTTGAGGCCTGGTCTCATTTTTTCTCTGATCACAAACCAATCGACCCAACTCCCATACAGAACTCCATCCAGCAGGGACAGTAGAAAAAAGTTTGCTATCTTGAACTAGGGGTTTGAAGGCAACAGGAACCGACGGCAGGAGGGGTAAAAGAGATGCAGCCGCACAAGAAGACGACGTTGGATTCTGCGGAGGCTGAAGGAGCGTAAGTGTGAGGAGAAATGCAGGAGGGAGAGAGACTTGCAAGGGCTGCTGCAGAGATTGAGGGCCGGGGAATAAGTAAAAACTGTAGTGAGAGAACCTAGAAAACCCGATTTCTAAACTTAGAACCCCTATAATCTGAACCATTTACATATCATTCTTCTTCTACCTTAATCTCTCCCTCCTAACTCTTCTTCTTGTAACTACCTCGTCTTAGCAAGTAAATCATCCGGCTTCCTTTGGATCTTGCTACCTTCTGCTGCTTTGAAAACTTCCCGGTGGTTACGGGAGGAGTTATGAGAATCAGGAAATACTGGGTGTGGGGGTAGGGGCCCTCTGCCGGGTTTAAACCCTACCAGCGGCGAAAGGAACATATTGCACAGTTTGACAATGGGAGGAGTCGTGGGCTGTGGGAATTGAAACAGGAGCCTTAGAAGGGCTCTAGCCAGGGAGCGTTGGCGTACAGCATCTCAGGCGTCTACGGTGGTTGCGTTTGAATGCGGGAGGCGCGACGAGATTACGACGACGATCAGGTTATTGAGGATATAGAAGGGAGCTGCCTTGTGAGGATGGATCTCGCGGAAGAAAAGGGCGGCTTGAACGTGAGGCGTATCTGTTGTGGTGTGTTGGTGTGTGTTAGTGGGAAGAAGGGAGAAGGGTTGGGTAGTTCTGGTATGAGGAGGGTGAGGTTGTGGTGAGAGGGAAGCTTATGCGCTGGGGCTTGGACGTGATATGTCTGAAGTGCGGCGCAGGAGGTGACAGAATGTGGTAGTGGTGGTTCGTGAGTGAGGCGTGGTGGGGATGTGTTGGTCAGATGGGGTCGAAGAAAACCTGGAGCTACTCCGGACTACCACCCTCACTGCCACCCCGAATTCTTTCAGTGATCGAACGTCCCTTGTCATACAGAGGCACAGGATGTATTGAAACCACATCAACTGCAGTTATAAGCGAGGCGAGGTGAGGTGGAAGCACTGAAACTGAGATGGGGAGCACGGTTCGTTGGACGGTTGAGGATGTTGGAAACGGAATTAATTCTTGAAGCGTATAGCCATTTAAATTGTAATCCAACCTGGTCCTAGTCCAAACAAAAAGCTGTCTGATTATTATGCCATGTACAAAGCATTAAGTCCAGCACAGTATACAAGTTCACCAAAAATGCCCTTCTCCTCGACGCGCTGTCTCTTGACATCCGCCCACCCCTGTCCCAGTCCAGCGTCATCAGCTTTCCGCTTTCTCCCTCTCTCCCCCCTCTCTCTCTCCCACTTCTCTTTCTCCCTCATTTCCTTCTCCCTCTCTTTTCTCGCGTTCTCACTCGCCGTCCAGCTCATCGCCACCGCAGTGGCATAGGCAGGCCCATACTCCGGCCCCACGGTTTGATGCTTCCAATCCGAATGTTTGACCTCCCATCCCCGCAAGGGAATCTTCTTCCTTCCCTTACTTTTAATTTCAACTAACCACTGATTCCTCACTATCCTCGGAGGTGACTCTTTCTTGCTAAAACGAATACCTTTATCCTTAATCTGTTCGATCATTTTGGCGGCAATCTCCCGGTTTTGCTTCCGCCGCTTCTCTTTCGCCTTCGCTCGTAATTTTGCAAGCTCCTCCTCCTCCTCTTCCTCCTCCTCCTCCTTGGGCAACGTCGGAAACTCCCCCACCTGCCGGAACTCCTTCTTATATACTCTCCTCGAAAACGTTTTTAATAGCCCTTCCAGCTGCGGCTTGGTATACTCCTGCTCCTTGTCTTTATTGTAGTGCTTAATATTATGTACCACCGTCACAATGTACTCCCTCAACTCCGCCTCCGTAACTCTCGGATCCGACGCCTCTGTGAGAAGCGAGAAGTTGGGGGTGCGAGATATACGTTCTTTCGTGTACGATGCTTCGAGGTAGTCGCGGAGGGAGTGCGGGTTCGGGGGACGGGGCGAAGGGGAGGAGAAGTTGTAGGGTGCTGGTATTGGTGGGTCGTCGACGATGCCGGGGTCCATACCGAAGAGGGAGGCTGGGAGATTAGTACGCGAGGAAAGAGGTGAGGGGGGAGGTACCGTAGTAAAGTTGGAGAGAGCGCGAGCGCTGGAGTTGGCGTTCAGCCGGGGTGGCGGTACGGAAGAGAGGGTGGTGGCGGTTGTAGGTGCTGGTGAAAGGGGTGTAGGACATTGTGATGGGGATGGTGGCTGTGTGTGAAGGTGGTCTGGGGGCGTGTGGCGTTCGAGTGAGGTGTGTTGAGGTGAGTCGAAGAGACGGTTGACTGTCGATATTTGTTGCTAAAGTTAGTTGGTTGAATGTGAGGGTTGTCTGAGAGCGTAGGATGTGGGAATGAGGTTGTGTAAAGGTGTAAAAGAGTTGAAGGGACGGTGGACACTCCGTATCTGTTGTCGACGTTGTCTAACGTGAAGGGTGGATGATCCGAGGGTGTAGATGTCTGAATGGCGTTGTGGGAAGGTGGTCCAGTTGCGAATTGACTCGGGTTCTTGGGAGACAACGTCAACAGGAAGTGGTGAGGAGCACCCGTACACAGCCTTGCCTGCTCATCCACAACGTTGGCCAAGTTCATATGCACCATCGTCAGCGAGAAGCCACCTACCACAGCACTTGCAAAACGCTAGCCTCCGTCAACCGGCTAAGTACTCAAACCTTAGTCTGTTTTAACCGGCTTTTGTCGCTGGGGCTATCGCAAAAATTGTACCAAGCCGTCGACAGACTACCCAAACCTTAATTCCCCCCCACCTTCGCCCTCTTCCGCCCTAGAAACAAAAAAGCGGCCCCGCGCAGATTCGAACTGCGACCTCTTAAATATACTTCAGATGTAAACTTTATATGTCAAGTAAATCTCAAATATACCCCACGCGTGCAAGCCATTACACCACGGGGCCATTGGATGCTAGAGTGTACGCTACCGTGATTATGACACGAATTGAGAATATGTAGACCGACGCAGATTCCAGAGACTTGTTTCTCTGCTTACAATAAGTACCTGACCAGAGTATTAATGATCGTTAGATTCTTCCTCCTCTACACCTGATCGCCCGTCAACTCTCTCAATTCTCCGCGATAGAAGTAACCATACCTGTCGCCGCTTGAGGCCTCCCCACGTTTGCAAGTGTGCCATCTGTCATTGCTTAAACTTCATTTACTCAAAGCTCAATCTATTACGCAATGTTGAACAGAACTCCACCTCCACTACCTGACGTTTTAGCGCCACCCGAACCTTTCCGCACGAACTTTCTGCCGCGTCACCAACCACTGTTAACAGTGAACAACGCAGTAGAATACGGAATGCCTTCATGCGTATATACTTGTCGATGTGGTAGCTGGTCTACTGATGTAGCCGTTAGATTGGAGGCGAGGATTGAGCGGTCCTCGCGAAGAACACCGTCGTCGGAAGAGCAGTCCAACTTTGACATCCAGAGGAGAAGAAGCCGGTATTTGGAATCTCCCCACATAGCCGGGCCATCTTGGGGGGGAGGGACAATGGTTACTGTCATACTCTATGTCATTATGATTACACAGAAGCGAGCATTTGGGGACGCAAGATACTCTTCATAAGGCGACAATGTGGATCGAATATATTGCCGACTACGTGTATGGCGCCGAATCCTTGCCTTCACCTAATGGACTTCTACGACAGGATTGCTCTAGATGGATAAGCTAGTAGTCGCACTAAGTGCCTAATGGAGGTGTGGAACTGTGGAAACGAACACACATTGAGGCCGTGAAAGCATACCCCGAGGATAACGATTCGGTTAACCATAGCCAGTAAGTTAAAGTCATGCTCACTTTGTATTGTTGATAGCATTACGAAGACAGTGACGGCAGCGTAACGAACATACAGAACCTACAGGCCCACCGACACTACCCGACAAGATATCCGACGGCAGTTTAACTGCTAGAGTGCCTTTTGATGGTCAGATGTCCGTTCGGTGGTATCAAAGGCTCTTGTCGAATAGATTACCTTCGAGGAATTGACAAAGTACCCCCACGACGAACTGGTCAGCTATTTGTAACAGATCTACACCTTTATCTACTACAAACTTGCTACGGATGGGTGGATTGATGAATTGCAACATTGCAGCTCCGGTGAAGTGATCATGCCAAATTGTGAGCAGGTGCACATTATGGTCGTGAAGGGACCTTTGGAGGACTCAGACTGATCTAGACTGGTACTAATTTGGTTAGCGAGTCCTTAATTCGTACCCAAAATGATCTCTTGTGGTTGATAGTATTACGAAGACTGACTACAGAATGGCAGAACATTCATGCGAGGTTCTACTGTCTACAATCATCCTACCAACGATAACAGCCGTCGCACATACCCTCCAACATTGGCACCGATTTCTCGGTTGAGTGCTCGATATCGTACTTCTCACTACTCTACCACGGTTCTCTATAAACTGCGTTGCGTGCCGGTGTAAGTGATTGTCTTGTGGCTGAGGGTGTCTCCTATTAGTATCTTGGATAATGGACATCAATCAAGAGCTTTGGTGCCGCAGTGCACCCGTTGATGGAAACTTCATTTAAGAATCCGCTAATTGGCATCAGGCGTGTCTCGTGCCTAGACTACAACGGCAGAAACTCGTACTTCAGCCTACTAACAAAGCGAGGTAATGAGAAACTGGAGATGAGGTAAGTTTCAGGTGGCTCTTTTCAAGTCGATTACCTAACAGTGTCATGAGCAGCGCCGGATTGAACCTGGTCGGGTTGAACTTAGGCTTATCCGAGATGTCTATGGCTGGTCATTGGCGGGAAACTATTCGCTAAAAGTGCCACTACTTCCGTTGTTAGTCTACAGTCACTACTGAGGTAGTGGACAAAAAACTAGCTCCCGAAAAGCTTAATTTCCCTATAGAGTGAGCAAAAGAAACGGCCCCGCGCAGATTCGAACTGCGACCTCTTAATATACTTCAGATGTAAACTTTAAATATCAAGTAAATCTCAAATATACCCCTCGCGTGCAAGCCATTACACCACGGGGCCTTTGTATGGGATCAATATGTTGTGACATTCTTTTGACCTAAGTTAGAGTTAGCACAGGCTTGGGAAATACGCAAATGCGAGTAGTCTCAATACCGTAGTTTCTCAGCGTTGTATGTGCACCCCTAAGTACCACAGACACACTGACTGTCAGTGCATAATTTCCAGCACTGGGATCGGCTTCTTTTGCTGAAGACTATTTGTCAATTGCCATCACCACCAACATCACTGGATTTGATATCAACTTACAATTACCAAAGTATCAGTATAAAAGAAGCACCCATGTTCAGCCTTCAAGTCTATGCCAGGGTAGACTTGGATCAGAGACCTGGGCCCAGACTATACACCGATATATTCACAGGCTGGACAGATATCTGCAGTCCGGCATCTCGGGGTGGATGTAGCAGAAAGCGAATTTTCGCGCAATGGGGAGAGAAGATGGCAGTTCTCAGAGGAAGTCAGTGTTGTTAATGTGGACGTTGTGGACGTGATGGTACAGGAGAGGAAGAAAGGAGGTTGCTTTAGAGTAGTTAAGCTTTTGGTACTAAGTACTAAGGAAGCATGATGTGCATGTGGGGTAGATGCAACCTTACTTGTTTTATGCTTAGTCGTCTGGGTCCCGTGCATACAGCAGCGAGCGCAATGGTTCAGGCGTCAGGCGTCATACAGTGCCATCTCTGTTAATTGCTGTTCTTCTCCAAAAGTGACCGTCACTCACCACATAATTGCTTCTTTACACCAGTCGTCTTCTAACAAACCTGTCACACCATGACAAGGATAACGCACAAACGGAGGATTCTCTGCAACTTGACGACCCGAAGTCATGGAACGTTGTCAGTTGATGGTCACACCGAAGAAACGCTTGTGCTGCTGCCCTAGCACGGTACTTGCGTCGTGCTGCAAACTTGAGGAACCTACGTTTTGGCGTGCATATGAGCAAGAAATTCACCCTGCGATAGCCTGATGAAAAACACGAAGGCGAGGGTCATTGGCAATGCCGGATATCTTCGCTAAGTTAACGGCCGCATACTCGGCATTACGGCACCGGACTAACGTGCGTAAGCCACAGGAAGTCTACTCAATAACAAGACACTGCTAAAATTATGGCGTAGTGACTAGATCGCGGGTCCATACTACTCGTCGGGTTTTCAAGTCTCCCGACACGTCATTAGAAGCGCCCTTGGCGATACATCAATTTACAATGACTACCCATCTAATTACCATAACTACACATTACAGTCGAATAGCTACTAAATCAAAATCAAGTGTCTGATGCAGAAGCAATGAAGTTCAAGAGCAAATACTCCGCTTCTGGAGGATCGGGTTCTCAGAATATTGGTGGATCCTGTGCTGACCCCGTTCGACTCCTTTACGGGCAGGTACTGGGAACAACGGAGAAACAAAAAGACATTGACAGACTTGAATCGATAAGTTTGCAGCTGCGTGGTTTTCAGAGTTGCGAGGCGATGAACTAACGTTGGATTCATGTGTCGAACTCGATACCCTCTTTGTAAACAAAGAGAAACTTTCTGACTTGGCGCTTAGTTTTTGAAAAGGATGGATGATGAAGGCGGCGGAGAAGAAGGAAACGGTAGCGGCAAAGATCGTATACCAGACGTTCTTTTTTCAATAGTAATCTCTCCTTCAGCTTATTTACTTCAGCCGCTGGCATTGATGCTGATTTGGATGAATTAATCTTAGGTGCAATGGTCAGGCCGTTTTTGGCGACTATGATCTCTTCCTCGCCATGAACGACGGAAACAAGTGCGCTAAGTGCCAGAAGGGATAATTGGAGGGGTCATATGATGGCTGTTGACTCTGACAGAAAGACGTGAATTGCAGAAGCGGAGATTTGAAATATAGGGAGAATGTCGCACTTATATCTACCTCTCTCCAGGCAACTAACTAGTTGTTGACTTTTTCTCAGTAACTTTTCAGCTCTTAAAGCTCCTTTTGTGTTTTCGACAACCTCCCATTCGCCGCTACAAAAAGCCACTGGGGATGTAGAGTACAAGCTACTCGGGGAAGCACATATAATTACGCGCATAGGCTGGCTACAACAATTGCACTAACATACAGGCCTAAATAGGTAGCTGATCATAAACGGAGATCATTTCACCCACTTTGGTGAAATTCTTCCCTCGTTGAACTTTTTTTCGATTGGATCTGTTGACCTTGAGATCCGGAGTGCCCGAGGACTTATTCTCCACAAATCCAAGACTTGAACTTGTTGAATGCTAGACAAAATTTGAGACACTATAAATAGTGTTGCATATATGGTTTATCTCCTGTCGTATGGCTTCAGTTGGGCTGATGCATAATCTCTCTAAGATGATGGTCATTCCATACTCAGCTGGAGATGCCACTCAGCTGGAGATGCCAGCTGAGTGCGCATGCATGCGTACAAGACATACAAAGACATACTCCGACTACCGCGTATATAAGTCCATGAATGTACCTGTACTTTAGAATATAATGAAGCTTCTCTAGCATCACTATTTCAACAAATAGAAAAGTAGGAATTCTTTGGCGAGACTCGTGATACGGGCGCTAAGCGTTTATTCGGTAGCGTGGTATGTGCTCGAAGTGGTATTCAAGCGGCAACAAAAAGAAGTTACTATATGATTCCAGTCACGCAGGATTCGTAGCGTTCGTTCCACACTTGGAATCCTGGGTCTATTATCTTCTGCTGGGCCTACTCAGTATTCATCATTTGTCCCGTCAGTATTTAGCGCCGCTAGGCAGGTTCCGTCCTATCTGACCATACCCGTACCCGAACTGGTAAGGAAAGTCTGCGATATTTCTGTCCCATTCACAAACTGGATAAGGGTCGCGAGCAGGGAAAAGTTTGGGAACTGGCCCCAAATAATGAACTCGAAGTTCATTGCTAGCAGCGAAGCAGCGACACATTGTGGGCACTTTAAGTATGTAGTACTAATCTATAGCTGCAACAATATTGCAATGATCATTCTTGCAGTGGCCACAAAATTATGTTGGTTCCAATACACACTGGTAATATTCTGGTGTTATGGTGAAACTATGTTTAATTGTGAGACATATAGTCCTGCATAGATATGGACTGATGGTATCATAATATCATTGCAATATACATCAATCTAACAAGAATCTAGCAGGTTCGTATATTATCCTTCCATTCGTGAATAGGTGCAAGTTCGCAAACCGGTCACTGAAGTTCGCAAACGAGTATGGGTTACATATAGAGCGGAACACATGCATGTATTATACCAGCACCACGAAAATAGACACAGTACAGTACATGTCTATTCGAATTCAGGAACTTCGATACCATTGAAGATGTTTTCCAGCAATATAGAGAAGTTCAAAGCCCCACGGCCTTTCAAGCGTCGCTCATATCAAACTCTAGTAATGAACACTGCCCATAATCATAGATCTCTAACAGTTAGCATAACTAAATATCAAAACTCTGGTAACGGGTTCTTATTACATATCTAACCTTTCATCTTGTGAATCCTTTGACTCTTCCGGGGTTATGGTGAAATCGCTTGTTCCCCACCCACTCGGATATATCGCAACTCTCGCCCCATATCTAAGCTCAACTGGATTCTTCCAACCAGTAATATTCAATCTTTCGCCCATACCTAAATCAAAGCTCGTGGTGGCCTCCCCTAAAAATTCCTTTGGTGCGCCGCAGCCCACTTCCGCGACCGACTTCCAGGACTGACCGAGGGTTCTGGGTGCTCTCCGGTTGGTTCCGTCATCAGTACTCGCCCCTGGTGTATTCGAATAAAAGAAGAACGCTAGGAGAATAATGCCCAGGAGAATGTAGTGGAGAGAAAGAACTGCCAAGACAACTACAAGCCCGCGGAGCTTCCTTGGTATTGGAACGCTTTTAACTTTCGAGAATGTCGCTTCGCGCTGTAGGCCAAAGACTCCCTGGCGGTTGAAGTAAGCGGTAGCTGTGATGACTGTGAAACGAGACTGGAGTGTTCGGCTCAAGTTGTTAGTTTTGGCGAGCGCATTATTGAATATATGTTCCGACCCATACGCCAAGTTTTCCCGTTGGCCAATAGGTCGACCGATATGCCAAATTGTCAGCTTGGTGAATAGGTCAACCTATACACCAACCGAGGATGCT